>Ga0183098_10256_pt1 | contig 153879 bp, 128 predicted proteins | sample BioMet9_FD_128884 | JGI IMG/M metagenome (GOLD analysis project Ga0183098, IMG submission 128884) | Microbial communities from bioreactor (seeded with sewage sludge) at Lawrence Berkeley National Lab, California, USA - Biofuel... | ecosystem: Engineered > Bioreactor > Anaerobic > Unclassified ...
AATGAAAAAACAGAAATTCAAAGAGCGATGAAAGTCAGATCTGTTGCCGGATTACTTAACCATATATACGGTAAAATATCGGTGGCTTTCATTTATCTAATTTTTTAAATACTGATTCGAATTAATAGCAAAGATATAATATAGTATTTTAAGTTTAATCTTCATCCTATATTTTTATCATGAGGAATGAGGTTTACCTAAGAGAAATATCGAAAAATCAAACGATATTAATTTTTATTTACTACTTAGTTTAATAATTGACTGTAAATATTTTTTAATTTTTTTATATTGTAATAATACATTTTGTGCCAAATGAATTTTTACCCAAATAAATTTATAATTAAATTCAAATGATACCATTCAATAAGCCCTACCTAACAGGTAAAGAAACTCAATATATTGTGGATGCTGTTCAGATGGGTAAAATATCCGGTAACGGGGTTTACACCAAAAAATGCCAGAAATTTTTTGAGCAAAGATATGGTTTTCGTAAGTGTTTGCTTACTACTTCCTGCACCGATGCGCTGGAAATGGCTGCTCTCCTTTGTGATATAAAGCTTGGAGATGAGGTGATTATACCAAGTTATACCTTTGTCTCAACTGCTTTGGCGTTTGTTCGCCAAGGAGCCCGGATTGTTTTTGCTGATAGCATGGCAAACCATCCGAATATCGATGCGGATAAGATTGAAGATTTGATAACACCCAAAACCCGGGTAATTGTTCCGGTTCATTACGCCGGTGTTGCTTGCGATATGGATAAAATTATGAATCTTGCTGCAAAATATAATTTGTTGGTTGTTGAAGATGCTGCGCAGGCTATCGATTCATATTATATAAATAGGAGCGTTGCTGGGGGCAAAGAAGGAAAAAAGCCTTTGGGAAGTATCGGCCATTTGGCTGCTTTTTCATTTCATGAAACAAAAAATATCATTTCCGGTGAGGGTGGAATGCTGGTTGTCAATGAAGAACGATTTGTTCGGAGGGCGGAAATCATTTGGGAAAAAGGGACTAATCGTGCTGAATTTTTCAGAGGTGAAGTAAATAAATATGGTTGGGTTGACACTGGAAGTTCTTTTTTACCCTCGGAAGTAATAGCTGCCTTTCTATGGGCGCAATTAGAAAATATTGATGATATCCAACAAAGAAGGAAACTAATATGGGATAGGTATTATGAATTGTTGAAACCTTTGGCAAATAAAGGATATGTCAGACTCCCTTACATTCCGGAATATGCGACAAACAATGCTCATATGTTTTATTTGGTTTGCTCTTCGCTGGAAGAGCGAAGTAAGCTAATAAAATATTTAAAAGATAAGGATGTTTTAGCCGTTTTCCATTATTTGAGTCTACACGTAAGTGAATATTATAAAGAGAAGCACGATGGCAGAGAACTACCTAATTGTGATATGTTTACTGATTGTTTAGTTCGTTTACCTTTATTTTTTGAGTTGGATGAAAAGGTATTAAATAATGATGTAGTAAAAAGTATCTATTCATTCTTTAAATAATGGAAATAATAAGAAGAAAATATTGTGACCTGTTAAGTGTCTTCACGGCTTTAATATCTATTCTCGCTTATCTGTACATACTATTAACAATAAACAAGGGTACTTCATGCGATGAAGGTTATTATCTTTTAAGTTATTTGCCGAATCAACCTGTATATTGGGGCATTTCTCAATTTGAATTTATTATTAGAAAAATATTTTGGTTTCTTCCTGAGGATGCAGCATTGATTTTAAGATACGTTCGGTTTATTATAAATGTTCTTGCGTTGGCGTCTTTTGCATTTTCGTCTCTCAAATGGCTCAGAAAAAAATATCAGGTTCAATTTTCTACGTTATATTATTATTCACTAATTTTCTTGTCGGGCATTTTAAGTTTTGGATTCGCAAGCCCTATTTTGTACTATGATAATTTACAACTTTTTATTTACCTATTTGTATTTAGTTTCTTTTTTTTGCAGTCTGTTATAACGTCTTGGCAAAAATATTTATTGCTTGTATTTTGCGGAATCACTATGATTTTTGGAGTATTTAATTATCTCCCTTCTGGTTTATTGTTGATTGTGGCAATATCTTTTTTGTTCTTGTTAAACAGTGGTAAAATAAAGAGGCTTTCTTATTTGTTTGTTGGATTGATTTTGGGAATAGTTATTTATCATTTCTTGATAAGGGATGTCTTTTTGACTTTAAAAGATATTCACTCCTCCTTTGTTTCGGCTCAAATAGGAATAACAAAACATGATAACGGACATTTAATAATTGCTCTCTCAAAATATTTGTTAGAGTTTCTTACATTTTTTGTCCTTTTCACGCTTGCCGGTTTGTTGTTAATTTTTACAGGTAGAATAAAAAGAAGTTGGTTAAAGAACTCTGTTTATTTTTTATTTGCATTATTTCTAATCAGAATTATTTTGCAAAGCTGCTTGTTTCTTAATTACTATACAGACTTATTCATCGTTCCTGTTTCGATGGTATTTGCTTCTGTTATTGTCGCAAACTATTATAAAAATAAATTTAATATTTCGTTGAAACACATAGTAGTTTTTTGTTTGTTTTTATTTGCTCCTTTGATAGGAGTTTTTGGTACTAACCAGAATTTATCAGCTAAAATGCTTTTTTTTATGCCATTTTGGGTTGTTTCATATTCTTTGTTAATTGCATTTACTTCAAAAGAAAATAATCTTCTCATTAAAATTTCAAATACAGTCTATGTTTTATTGTTGTTTGCTGGATTTTTTTATTTGGTATATTTTAATCGTTTCCATTATTATTACACCCCAAAACGGAGTAATATCGAAATTGAAGATGGGGTTCGTTTCAAAGGAATAAAGGTTTCTAAATGGCAAAAAGAGTTTAACGAAAAATCCATTCAGATATTGAACAAAAATGGTTTTAAAAAGGGAGATGATATATTAGCGTTTTATGATAACTTTTTAACAGTCTATATAGTGGGGGGTTATATTCCATCCAATTTAATTTATCAGTTTGAGGTGTTTTCGTCCGATCCTAAGAATATCCCTGATAACCCCATACGTTATATTATTATTATTGAAGAGCAAGAAAAGCCTATGATTGAATTTTTGAAACATACAAATTGGAAGTTCCCAGAGGATTACTATCGTTTTGATTTAGGTAAAGCCGCCGAAAATTTACCAAGAGGGTATAATTCTTTGTTATTTATAAAAAAATAAATCGAATGCTTTTTAATTCAATAAACTTTGCATTGTTTTTCCCGATTGTTTTTGTCCTGTATTGGTTTTTTACCGGACGAAAATATAAGGTACAGAATATATTGCTGTTGGTGTCGAGCTACTACTTTTATGGTTGCTGGAATTGGCATTTCTTGTTTTTGCTGATATTTTCCACGGGTTTGGACTATTTTACCGGATTAATGATGGCCGATGCCGGAAGTAAAAGCCGAAAAAGGTTTTGGTTTTGGTTGAGTGTTGGAGTCAATCTCGGGTTTTTAGGTGTTTTCAAATATTACAATTTCTTTATAAGTTCGTTTGCCGCGTTGTTGTCTTCGTTCGGGCTGCAGGCGCACTATTCCACCTTACAGGTGATATTACCGGTAGGTATTTCGTTTTATACGTTCCACGGATTGTCTTACGTCATTGATATTTACAACGACCGCATCCAACCTGAACGAAATTTTGTCAACTACTCCGTATTTGTCTGCTTTTTCCCTTTACTGGTTGCCGGACCCATCGAACGGGCAACGCATCTTTTGCCGCAGATAACCCGTGAGCGTACTTTCGATTACCACAAGGCTGTTGATGGGTTGCGACAGATTTTATGGGGATTGTTCAAAAAAATTGTAATAGCCGATAATTGTGCCAACATAGTGAATGAAGTGTTTGCCGGATACGGGCATCAGAGTGCGAGCAATCTGGCTTTAGGGGCGGTGCTTTTCGCTTTTCAGATATATGGCGACTTTTCGGGCTATTCCGATATTGCTCTTGGAACTGCAAGACTTCTCGGAATTGAATTGCTGCGAAATTTCGGATTTCCGTACTTCTCTCGGGATATTGCGGAGTTCTGGCGCCGGTGGCACATTTCTCTAACTACGTGGTTTCGCGATTATCTGTACATCCCTTTAGGCGGAAGCCGTGGTAGCAAATGGATGTCGATCCGCAATACCTTTGTAATTTTTTTGGTGAGCGGGTTTTGGCACGGAGCTAACTGGACTTTTATCCTATGGGGAGCTTTTCATGCTGTATTGTTCTTACCATTACTTATTTTCGGGCGAAACCGCTTACACACCAATACGGTGGCCGAAGGGAGAATTTTGCCCAGCCTGAAGGAGACCGCCCAAATGACGTTAACATTTGTGTTGGTGGTTATAGGATGGATATTTTTTAGGGCTCCATCTGTCAGCGTCGCTTTTAAATATATGGCCGATCTGTGGTCAGGTTCTTTATTCACTCTACCTACATTCAGAGCAACAACACTCGGAGTTTTCATATTGGTAATGCTTATGGTTGAGTGGTTGCAAAGGGAGCAGAAACATGGGTTGGCGAGTATTGAGCGAACGCTGAGATACCGGTGGTTGAGATGGCCGGTGTACATGCTGCTGATTTTGAGTATCATCCAATTTGGGGGTGAATCAGAAACATTTATCTATTTTCAGTTTTAAAAAAAGGTAATATGAGAAAGTTTTTGATTAGCATTGTATGTTTCGTTTTTCTATTTTTATTAATGGTTGTATGTTTTTTATTCCTTATTCCGAATAAGAATATAAATGGTAACTCATTGTATGCCAATATTGATAAACATACAAGGCTTGATTCGTTGCCATCGCCAAAAATTATTTTTGTAGGAGGATCCAATCTGGCGTATGGGCTTGATAGTAAGAGAATACAGGATTCGCTCGGTATACCGGTAGTGAATATGGGTCTGCATGCCGGATTCGGATTGCGCTTTATGGTGAATGAGATAAAGCCATCTGTTCATAAAGGCGATATAGTGGTGATATCGCCTGAGTATCATCACTTTTTTAAGGAAGGGATGCTCAATGGAGAAAAAGTGCTTGTGGCGCTTGTCGTTGATGTTGACCGTAGAAATCTGAAATATTTGTCGTTGGGTCAGATGCTGCATTTAACTCCCTTTGCCATGAAATACGCCGTTTCGAAAATAGCGGGAAAACAGTTTGACGTGATGGATGAAGGAACCGATTTTTACGAAAACAGATATAAACGTAATTCATTCAACCGATACGGTGATGAAAACATGCACTGGACGTATCCGAATCGTGAAATAAAGAAAATGGGAATGCCGCTTAGCACGGATAAAGTATCGGAAGAGGCTATCGGGCTTATTTCCGGTTTGAATACTTATGTAACGGGTCGCGAAGCAAGACTGATGGTCATTCCTCCGGCTTTTATGAACGGAGAGTACAACGATTACAAGAGAATTATTGACCAAACTTCCGGGGCGCTTGCTGAAAGTAAAGTCCCTTTTTCCATACCTCCCGAACGGTTTGTTTATCCCGATTCGCTGTTTTTCAATACGATTTACCATTTGAATAAAAAAGGGGTGGACGACAGGACCGGAGTTGTAATTAGCATGTTAAGGAAAGAACTGAACCAACATTAAATGTCGAAGTTAGAAAAAAGTATTAAAAACGCCCGTGTTGCTTTTGCATTTTACTTTGTAACGCTGGTGGTTTCATTTGTATCGAGAAAGGTATTTATCGATACGCTTGGCACTGAATTGGTCGGACTCAGTTCCACCATGCTCAATATCCTTGGATTCCTCAATCTGGCCGAACTGGGTATTTATACAGCGGTTTCGTATTCGTTGTATAAACCGTTGGTTGATAAAGATACGAATGAAATCAGCAGGGTAGTTTCGCTTTTTGGCTTCTTGTACAGGTGGGTGGGTATGTTCATACTCATTTGCGGTATTATAGTTTCTTTCTTTCTTCCACTTATTTTCGGTAAATCGGGACTTTCGTGGCCTGTATTGTTCGGTTCGTATTTCACGTTCTTATTCCTTACTCTTTTTAGCTATTTTAATAATTACAGACAGATATTGCTTACTGCCGACCAGAAAGGCTACGTGGTTACCCGGATTACCAATTACATGACCATACTGAAAGTGGTTTTGCAGATGATATATCTTCTTTACCTCCATGGCTCTTATTATGGCTGGTTGATTATTGAACTTGCTTTCGGACTGATAACACGGTGGTGGACAAACTGGAAAGTGATGAAAGAGTATCCCTGGCTGATAACAGATCTGAAAGCCGGTAAAAAGTTGCTGAAAGAGTATCCCGATGTGATCCGTAATATTAAGAATCTGTTTGCCCACAAAATAGCGGAATTTATTTTGTTCCAAACCGACCAGATACTTATTTATGCTTTTACCACGCTTACCGTAGTTACCTATTACACGAACTATACCATGATTATCAAGCGGATTACCACGCTGATATCTTCAACGCTTGGTTCTAATCTGGCAGCGGTGGGGCACATCATAGCCGAGAACGATCCGGATAAAACCCGAAAGGTGTTTACGGAATACAACGCGCTTTTCTTTTTTATCGCCGGGGTATTTGCCTTTGTTCTTTATTTTATTACCGATCCTTTTATCAGCTTGTGGTTAGGTCGGGAGTTTGTTCTTCCCAAACTGATTTTTTTACTGATACTGGCCGAAGCGTATATTACCATTACACGTCAGGCAGTCATGTTTTATATTGCAGGATACTGTTTGTACAAAGATGTTTGGGCTGCCTGGGCCGAGGCTTTGCTGAATATAGGCATTTCCATTGTTGTCGGTTATTATACAGGCCTGTTGGGTGTTGTGTTGGGTACATTTGTCAGCTCGATAATTATTGTATGTTTGTGGAAACCTTACTTTTTATTTAGGGAAGGATTTAAAACCTCCGTTTTTCATTACTGGAAAGAGGTAGCTGTTTATATACTACTTTTTATAGTGTCGTCTCTTGTGGTATGGCCTGTAACTAAGTTGTTACCTCCGCCGGAGTCGTATGGTTGGCTTATGCTGAATGCTTCGGTTATTTTTAGTACATTTGTTTTGGTTTATGGAATTCTTATGTTTTTTGCCGGGCCAGGCACCAAAGGTATTGTAACCAGATTATCGGTTAAGTTTTTACATAAAAAAAAGTAAATGAACATCATAGCAAAAATAAAAAATAAGATAGAACATCCCGTTTTAGGCGAAATATGGTGTTTGCACCGGGTGTTACCTGAACGAAGTCGATTTGGTCGAAACAAAGAGCTGGAAATAACTCCCCGTTTTTTGCAGGAAAAAATCGAAGCGTACCAACGTGATGGTTTTCGCTTTTGTTCCATTGACGAAATTTATTCCGGACAGTTGTTTAGATACCGTTTCCCCTGGATGCCCCGTTTTGTTAATATCAGTTTTGATGACGGATTCAGCGATGTGTATGAACATGCGTTTCCGGTATTTAAAAAATACGCTATCCCCTTTACGTTGTATCTTACTACGGATTTTCCTGAAAAGAAGGCCTTTATCTGGTGGTTGATGCTCGAAAAAATAATTCTTGATCATGATGCTGTTGAATTTCCTGATGGAACAAGGTATCCATGTAGCATTGAAGACGATAAACAGCGGTTATTTGAAGAATCAATGCATCTCATCTATCATTCAGGAGAGAGTGCTCCGATTTTCTTTACAAAATTATTTGGGAAGTACATTGGAGAGTATGCATCGATGAATGAAAAATTGGCGCTTTCGTGGAGTCAGATATTGGAAATGCTGGACAGCGGATTGTGTACCTTAGGTTCGCATTCGGCCACTCATCCGGATTTCAGGAGCCTATCATACGATGAGATATTGAAAGATATACAAGCTTCCGTGAGCAAGATAAAAGAGAAAACGAAGAAAGATGTCTTCCATTTCTCATATCCTCACAGTTTCAGAACAGACAATGCTGAAAGAGCGGTTGTCAAATTGGGGATGCAAACCGCCGCTATGGGTTACGGAGGATCCGTGAAGCTGCCTGTGGATGGTTATTGTTTGCCCCGTAATTATATTGTTGAACCTGAATGACTCTAAGCCAACTGAAAATGAACGACCAAATAAAGCCAACCGTATCGGTGATTATGCCGGTATATAACGTAGAACTATATGTAGCAGAGGCTATCAACAGTATATTGAACCAGACTTTTACGGATTTCGAGCTGATTGTGCTGGATGATTGTTCACCCGATAGGAGTGCCGAGATTGTAAAATCATTTATCGATAAACGAATTGTTTATCATCGGAATGAAAAAAACCAAGGTCTTGCCGAAAATCTGAATACGGGTTTGAAAATGGCGAAGGGAAAGTACATTGCCCGCATGGATGGAGATGATGTTTCGTTGCCTGAAAGGCTCATGACACAAGTAAAATTTCTTGATGAACATCTGGATATTGATCTCTGCTCGTGCGCTCTCGAAATGTTTGGACACGATCATCAGATATGGATAAGGGATGCCGATCCGGAGCAGGTTAAAATAACAATGCTCTTCTACTCCCCTGTTTTACATGCTACGTCGGTTTGGCGAAAAAGTAGTTTTGATGATAATGGGTTATTCTATGACCAAAATATGTTCCCTGCCGAGGATTATGATTTGTGGTCAAGGGCGGTTTTCAAGTGTAAGTTGGTGAACATCCCGGACATTCTTTACCGTTACAGAATTCATGGTATTCAGGTTACTAAGACCGATGACCGTGCGGCCGAAAAAATATTACAAATACAGGTGAATTATTTAATGAAATCTTTGCCTTCTTTGAAAGAAGATAGTATTCGGAATTTTGTTTCAGAATTTTTGAATGGATGTTGCAAAACAAAATTACAAGTTAGTCAACTGAAAGTTATATATCATAATTTATTGAATGCCAATGATACTGATTTGTTTTTCAGAAGGGATTTGTTGAAAAAAAATCTCAATAAATACTATCGGAGTATCGTTTTTGAGTTTTTAAATTCCAATTCATTTTCCTTAGGAAATTGGAGATTATATTTTGATTTAAATTTTCGCCAATTTGTGAAACTTATTAAATAGCACAAAAATGAAGTTCAAAGATATTTCCGTTCTCAAAACAATAAAATTATTTTTTCATACACAGTCTGATACACGTCTTTTTGTCCTTGCCAGAAAAGGGATTACATTCGATATTGACAAATCAGCCCTGATTTTTTTGCGCAACGGAAAACTGACACTGAATGATAAGTGGACAAAAAAGGATCCGTTTCAAAGCTTGTTGTATATGGGAGAAAATGCATCGCTTATGGTAAATGGAGGTTTTTCTGTATATTCAGGTTCAAGAATTTATATTAATAATAATGCTAAATTGATATTTGGAAGCGGATATATTAATAATAACCTGAATTTAAGTTGTTTTAGTCGTATAGAAATTGGACATGGCGTTGCGATTAGTGAAAATGTAACGATCCGAGACAGTGATGACCACGAAATAAGTACATCGACTTCAGAAAAAACACAGCCAATTTCTATTGGTAATCATGTTTGGATAGGAATGAATGTTACAATATTGAAAGGGGTACATATTGGAGATGGCGCTGTAATTGCAGCAGGGTCTCTTGTAAATAAAAATGTACCAGCCGGGACATTGGCTGGCGGTGTTCCCGCAAAAATTATTAAAACCGGAATTTCATGGAAGTAAGCAATGTGTTTTTTTCTATAGTTGTTCCGGTGTACAATGTGGAGCAGTTTCTGCAGAAGTGCCTTGATTCTGTCGTTAATCAAATGTTTCCTAATTATGAAGTCATTTGTGTTGATGATGGATCTACCGACAAAAGTGCCGAAATATTGAACGAGTATGCTTTACGCTACCCGTTTATTCGTATTATTCGACAACCTAACAAGGGTTTAAGTGGGGCGAGAAATACCGGAATTCAGGCGGCAAGTGGAGATTACATTGTTCTGCTGGATAGTGATGATTGGCTTCAACCGAATGCCTTACGGGTTTTTGCCGATAACTTATCTGATGAAGATATGCTTTGTTACAATGGAGAACTCTTCTATGAAGATGGAAAGAATGCTGAGATGGATACCGGTTTCAGTGAATTTTTGATGAACGGTTGGGATTACTACAACAAATATGCATTGGTTCAACGCCGGTTCCATTTTGTTTGTACGGTTCTCAGGGTGTATCGCAGGGAGTTTTTGTTACAAAATCATTTACAGTTCAAAGAAGGTATTTATCACGAGGATAATTTATTTACTCCTGTTGCCTGTTATTTTGCACGGAAGGTAAAAGTAATACCGGATAACCTTTATCATTATCGGATAAGAGAGGGGAGCATTAGTCAGACGCCTAATATAAAAAGGCTTTTTGATATTATCACGGTGGCCAATGAACTTGCTGCGTTTTTCGTTCCCTTACAAGGTATGGATAAGCGAACCGTTTACCGGGAAATAGCAGGTGAGTATTTTAAAGGATTCATGCCGGATGAAATACAAAAGTATGGAAATCTTGATAAGGAACTTACTGAAAGGATAAATTGGAACTTCTTTAAGAAAGTAAGTATCTATTCAAGGCATAAAAGAATATTCATACTATTGAAGATTAACCCAATCATGTTTAGATGGTACATGGTAATTGAGACATTTTATAAAAAATGGAGCAATAATAAGCATTTATATATATTGACTCAATAATGATTGTTTTATCATTGTAAAGGAGGCTGTTGTCAATTAAGTACGGTTTTTTGACAAGCAACTTTTGTTCAACCATTCTATCATTAAACTCTTTCCCCCCCTCAGAGATGACTTTCCTCGCCAGTTTTAATTGCACAACTCTCCTCCTAAAGTTTGCGCTAAAATACCATCTACAGGAGATAAAACTGCCTTTTGATTAACTTACAGATAATATGATTATTGCTGCTTATTGAGTTCCGCATATCGATCATTTTTTTTGTCTTACATATCATCTTAATAATAATAACGTTTGCTGATAGACAATGTTATCTTTCTCCTTTTTTCTGTCAATTTCAAAATTAATTTCCTGTTTTCATTCTGCCATTATTACATGTATGCTATTATTTTGTATATTTGTAACAAATATTATGTAATCAATGTAATCTAAATTACTCACTATGTTTGGTCTTACATACAATGTGATATTTGTAAAAATTATAGAAGCCAATCAAGTCCTTCTTTTGCTTTAATGGAACAACCACGAATTTATTTGCCCGGACTGAACGGGTTAAGAGCCATAGCCGCTTTATCGGTAGTCGTGTCGCATACCGACCTGTTACCGGGGGTAACTGATTTCGGACTCGACCCGTTATTCAACTTCTCGATACCTATGGGGGCTTTCGCGGTTACATTGTTCTTTGTGATCAGCGGATTTTTAATTACCTATTTGCTGGTAAACGAAGTAAATCTGAAGAAAGACGTCAGCATCAAAAAGTTTTACATGAGGCGAATACTTCGTATATGGCCCATTTATTACCTTTTCCTTATTTTGGCGCTCCCTTTGTTTTGGATATTACAGCATCCCAAAAATATCATCACACCGGATATGTTTTACTTTGTATTTTTCAGCGCCAACGTCCCTTTTATTCTCAAACATGGCGGTATAGCCATTTTAGTACATTACTGGAGTATAGGGGTCGAAGAACAGTTTTACCTGTTTTGGCCGTGGGTGGTTCATTTTGTGAGGAGGCGTTTGCTGCCGGTTTCTATCATTATTTTTGCCGTATTGTTTGTGCTGAAGGTTTTCCTGTGGCATTTACATGGTTCTGAATTCTGGGGCTATCGAATATTTTTTGTGAATCGTTTCGATTGCATGATGGTAGGTGCCATTGGTGCCATTTTATATTTTAATAAAAATAAAAGATTCATAGCCTTCTTCACTCATCGGTTGTCTCAGTTGTTTGCATGGCTTCTGTACATCTCTGTAAGCCTCAACTGGATACACATTCCTCTTCCCATTTCCCACGAAATAGTTGCTGTTGCTGCTTTAAGCATAATTATGGGGCAGGTAAATGGCAAAAACCGCATAGTCAATCTCGAAAAGAAGGGTTTTGATTTTTTAGGAAAGATATCCTATGGTATTTACGTCATTCATCCGGTAATCCTTTTATTATTATCCAGAATTTTTTACTCTGTTCAATTAACTCCTTTGATAAAATATCCATTGGTATTTGTAACCTCTCTTATTTGCGTTATCTTAATAGCATGGTTGTCATACACCTATTTCGAAAAACCATTCCTTCGGCTTAAAAACCGTTTCGCCATTGTCAGGAGTTCAAATTCCATGTTTAATAAATAATCTTTAGAGGGTATAATTATTTATGGTTGAATAAAATGAAGAAGAAGAGTGGAAGATGTGGGGAGGGAATGCTTGCTATTATCATGCCGGATATTTCTATCGGTAGGTTCGACAATGTTTTATATGTTGTTATATAACTTTATAAAGCATATTTTTTACTCCTTATATTGTTAAATATACTTAATTGAACGCATAAGAACATTGTTTTAACAATTTTTCCGTCTAATTTTGAAGCACAAAATAATGTTATACATACCTTATGGTCGTATAGCAGGATAAAAAAAGTTCCGTGGAACAGGTACACGGAACTCTTCGGATTTAAACCGAACAATACCAATTAAGCAACCGCATCTGAATTCCCGTTCGCTGCGGTTGTTTCTTTTTTACTGTTCATGGTTTGTTTTCTGGACTGTTTTCGTTGGGTTTCTCTGCCTTTGATCAGCATGGAATAGTAACCGATTGTTTCATTGATACTGTTGATCAGAGGATCGTAGTTGATTTCGCTGTTTTTCAGCTTGGCCAGTTCGATGCTGTTCAGCAATATGTTCAATGTGTCGTACGATTCGTTCCTCAGTTGAATTGTTTTTACCCGGCTCATTTCCGAACGTTCTAATGTTCTTTCGTGGAGCAAAGCGATATAATTGTCATTCAACTTTTTCAGTTCGTTGAACGAACCATCCAAATGACAGGAAACCAACGAATTGTTTAGATTTTGTTTGTTTTCCAGCTCGCGGAAAAGATCCGATATAAAATCGCTTTTCCTTGATGAATTGGATGCTTCCAACGGCTTCAAATACTGATGATAAATCCTGATGATATCATTCAATCCTTCAATGTTATACACCCGATTGGTTTTGTTCAGAGCAATGATCTGACTACAAATGCCCCTGATAATCTGTGAACGTTGTTGCCTCAGTTCCGAAATACCAGCGGTGAGTGGATGACCCTTTAAAGGTGGATGATATGCATCTAATTGATGCAGCGATACTAAAAACTTGTCGAACTCGAACCTGATACCTAAAGCATCAGGTTGATAGTTGAGGACAAGTTCCTTTATTTTCGCGTAGAAGTCGCGGAATTCATTAATTCCTAATTTGTTATAATTAAAAATAGAAAAATAAAAATATTTCATTTGATCTTATTTAAATTTGTAAAATATTAATGTTCCGCGGTCGGTCATTTACCGGAAAATCACTGTCCGGATAAAATCACCTGTTCATATTTTATCCCTCGCGAATTGTCCAAAAATGTCAAAGACCACGTGGCGGAAAGTTTCCGTTCATTCTTTACGGAACACATTTCACCACAACAAAAATAGAAAAATATTTATGACTGAAGAAAAAAATCAACTGTTAAATGTAAGTGTTTTTCAATAGTTGCATTTAAATTGTTGATTTATACAAAATTGCGTATTTGTATTTGTTAGAAAGTTTTCCAAAAAATTGTTCCTGATTTTATTTCCAGATGTTTTATTTTCCATTACTAAACAAGCATGTAAATACTTTACAACTAAGATAATTTTCCGATAGCTATTGGAAAATATCCTTGTCCCTATAAATTGAGATAAATAATGTCAATGTTCATTTGTCGTGCTCGTTTCACATATTTGAATTTACATAAGTTCACAATATGAGAAATTTTCAGAATTTATAAACGAATAATTGGAATTTATATCGTTTTACTAAAAGCGCAAAGGTAGGTGAGAAGTCTTTTTTTGTGAATTTTCATTGTTTTTTCGAAGGCATTGGATGCTGAATCAGATCAATTCTTCGATTTTTTAACTCTTCAGCATTCGTAACAAACCGTTATTTCTGAACATTCAGTTGGTAAAAAATATTTTCGTGTCAAAATTCGGGTATTTTACTTGTGAAAAGTTTTTATCAAGCTGTTATTTTGAAATTATTGCATGAAAAATATTCTGTGCAAGTGAAAATAAAAAGTTTTTTAGGTGAATTAGTAATTGGTGTTTTATGTAATTGGCTATTAATCAGAGTATTATTTTTTTTGGGGAATAAAAATGGGCGGCAATGAATGATAGAAATAATAGTTATTGTTTGTATTTTCTATAAAATCAGTTAATTTTGTGGAGTAGAGAATTTTTTAGAGTGTGTTGCAATATACCGGGTAACACTATGAAAAATAAATGATGTATCACAGATTAACACCGTGAAAGAATTAAAAACATATTACCGTGCAACACAGCGAAACGAGATATTAATACCTATAAATTTATTTACATAACTATGGAAACAGATCAAATAACACATGAAATTCTTGACTCAGCCTACAAAGTGCATTCGGCTTTAGGTCCGGGATTATTAGAGTCGGCATACAGGGCTTGTTTAAGCTATGAGTTAAGAAGAAAAGGATGGTTAGTGGAAGAAGAAAAAGCTCTTCCTTTGATTTATGAAGACATTCGTTTGGATTGTGGATATCGATTGGATATGTTGGTCGAAAATAAAGTCGTTGTTGAATTGAAAACGGTGGATTGTTTTAACGATGTACATATAGCGCAAGTACTTACGTATCTCCGGTTTTCTCAAAAACATGTAGGTTTACTTTTAAACTTTAATGTGAAAAGCTTGAAAGATGGGATCAGGAGAGTTATATTATAAAATGAAGCTGTACCGAGTAACATTGTGGAATATATTGTGTAATACTGTGAAATTAACAAAGTAAATAACACCGAGTATCACAGAGGCAACACAGAGTAACACTGTGGAATACATTGTGAAACACTGTGCAACTAAAAAGAAAGTAACACCGAGTATCACAGAGGTAAACAGAGTAACACTGTGGAATACATTGTGAAACACCGTGCAACTAAAAAGAAAGTAACACCGAGTCTCACAGAGGTAAACAGAGTAACACTGTGGAATACATTGTGAAACACTGTGAAATTAACAAAGAAAGTAACACCGAGTATCACAGAGGCAACACAGAGTAACATTGTGGAATACATTGTGAAACACTGTGAAATTAACAAAGTAAATAACACCGAGTATCACAGAGGTAAACAGAGTAACACTGTGGAATACATTGTGTAACACTGTGAAATTAATAAAGTAAGAATCACAGAATAACACAGTGAAATAAAATACGAGTTCTGATATACCTCTTACAACCCCATAAAACGATTAAAATGAATTTTTCTGTTATCATACCCCTCTACAACAAAGCGCCCTATATTGAAAAAGCCGTTCGATCGGTGCTGGCTCAGACCTACAAAGAGTTTGAACTCATTGTCATTGATGATGGTAGCATCGACAATTCATACGAAATTGTGCAAAACTTGTTTTCTTCACTTACTCCCCCTTCAGGGGGTTGGGGGGCAACTTCCCAACAGAATCAGGGCGTTTCAACCACCCGTAACAACGGAGTGAAACTCGCGAAATACGATTACATCTCTTTTTTGGATGCTGACGATTGGTGGGCGCCTACTTATCTGGAAGAGATGAAAAACTTGATGGAAGATTATCCCGAGGCAGGGATTTATGGTAGCAGTTATTTTAAGGTAAAGAATGGGCGGTATATCCCAGCCGGAATTGGAGTTGAACCTGGTTTTGAAAAAGGGTATGTCAATTATTTTGAAATATATGCCAAAACGATGTGGATGCCTCTTACTTCCATCTCGGTGGTGATTCGTAAAGAAGTTTTTATGGCTGAAAACGGTTTTAAACCGCAACTTAAATTGGGAGAGGATTTTGATTTATGGGTAAGGATTGCTTTAAAATATCCGGTGGCGCTGTTAAACAAACCGTTAGCATATTACAACCAGGATGTGGATGTAAAAAATCGTGCTGTAGGTGTTGCATTATATAAACCGGAAGAACACATGCTGTTTTCGAATTATGGGGTATTGATGGAGAATCCTGATTTCAAATGGTTATATGAAAAATTGGCCGTTTATGGATTATTGCCCTATTACCTTTCAGGGATAAATAAAATGGAGGTAAGCCGCATTTTGTCGGGCATTCGCTGGAGGCTACATCCTTTCAAATACGTACTTTATTATCGCGTTATACCCCGGGTCTCCATGATGTGGTGGTTTAAAATACGTTCCCTATTATATATATTAAAACAAAAAATAATACATGGAATCAAAGAGTAAAGCCGTAGTGCTGATAGATCCTATGGTCAACATAAACTATGCAAGTTTTTATATACAAGGTTTGTATGATGTGTTTGGTGAAAAAAATGTCAGGTTCTCTACCGGGCCATTTATTGGTTTGGAAAACAGGGTTATGGCTTTTAATTTTGTAGTGAAAGAAGGGAATGGTATTAAAAAATATACCATCGACTTTAATGATTTTTGTACTGTAAAGGAAAAAGAGTACGATTGGTGCGATGCATACGGTCATGTGAATGCCAACTTTGCTCAAATTCCCGAAAGGTTTCATGCAAAATTAATATCATTGGTTCCCTCCTTCGGCGTGCGACTGTGGAATGCCCCTGAAACGATTTGCTGTGCTTGTACCAACGCGGTAAAAGCAAAAGGTGGGGGCAATCTTCGAAAGTTTTTGGGGAAGTATAAAAAACAGCTTGCCGACCGTGTGCCTTATGATGAGTATATGTATCACGATCTGGCTTCTGAGGATGAATACATATTTCATATCAGTACGTTATGGTATAATGATGAGTGGAACAAAAATGATGAAAATGTCAATTTGGTAAGATACCGCTTTATTAGAGCATGTCAGTCGTTAAGCGGCGTTCGGTTTGAGGGAGGATTGTCGGCTTCGCCGGGAAACGCCCTTAATTCTAAATTTGCAGACGCGATTTTTAGTGGACGGTTATCGGTGGACGAATACATTAAAAGAACAAAGCGTTCGGCGGTTGTATTCAACACTCCGGCATTCTGGAATTGTCATGGCTGGAAACTGGGTGAATACATGGCATTGGGGAAAGCCATCATATCGACCTCCCTTTACAATGATTTGCCCTGCCCGTTGGAACATGGTAGAAATATCCATTTTGTGGATAATAATGAAAATGAAATGAAAAAGGCGGTGTCATTATTAATGAATGACCCTTTGTACCGGAAAAAACTGGAGGATGGCGCCAATGCTTATTGGAACGAATGGGGAACCCCGGTGAAATCGCTTGAACTGTTAGGAATAAAACGAATAGAATGAAACGAGCACGACAAATTATCTTTGACAAACAAATGGATGTTTATGCATGAGTTCCATCTGACAAATAAAAAATCAATTATAAACAGATGAAAGTTGCTTATCTCTTAGGATCGCTCAACAGGGGCGGAACTGAAACCCTGCTGTTGGATGTTTGCCGTCATCTGAAGAATCAGGAGATTGAAGCCTTGGGTGTTTACCGGAAAAAAGGTATTCTGGAATCCGACTTTCTCCAATCCGGCATCCCGTTTGAATATTTACCGGTAGGGAAAAACATCTTCTCTTATCTGTTCCGGCTTCGTAAAATGTTGTTGTCGAATAATATATCGGTTGTTCATGCCCAGCAGCCATTGGATGCGCTATTGGCGCGCCTCGCCACTCTTTTTTCATCTGTCGCGGTGGTGCTTACCTTGCACGGATTTGATTTTAGCCCTGAAAAAAGGAAACGTGTTTGGTTGAAACTCATCCTGCGTTCCACCCACGCGAACGTGTATGTGAGTAAATACCAACGGGATTACTATGTGGATCGCTACAAACTTCAGCCGGGCCGGCAATGGGTGGTGTACAACGGGATTGATGCCTCAAAAATAGATGTCCCGGACGGTAAACCGTTTTTAAGAAGCGAGTTGAAAGCCGAACCCGATACTCTTTTACTTGGAATGGTTGGTAACTTCAATGAAGTAAGGGATCAATTCACCGTCTGCCGTTTCCTTCATTTGCTAAACCGCGAAGGGGTGGATTTCCGTTTTGTGTTTGCCGGCAAACGGATTGATAGCATGAGTGAACGTTACGACCGTTGTGTGGAATATTGTAAACAGAACGGATTGAGTGATAAAGTAACTTTCTCGGGAGTCAGAAATGATGTTCCGAAATTGTTGCACGAATTAGATGCCTTTATCTATTCCACTGAACATGATACTTTTGGTATTGCTGTGGCCGAAGCGATGATGGCCGGAATCCCCGTATTTGTCAACGATTGGGAGGTTATGCGTGAAATAACGGATAACGGAAATTTGGCGGTTTTGTACAAAACAGGTGAAGAAAACGATTTGCTCGCTAAATTTTTGTTATATTTGCAGGATAAACAGAACTTTAGAGCGAAGGCCGAGGAAACGGCTGTGGCTATGAAGAAACGATATTCTGTCCGGCAACATATCGATGGATTATTGGTTGTTTATAAGAAAATCAAAAATGGAAATTAACAAGGTTGGTTTACGCTTCCATCTTGTTATACAATACAAAAAACAAACTGAAAAATTAATCGTGGTTACTACATTTCCCCGTGTAATAGGTCGTCGAGCCATTGCTATTTACATTGCTTCCATTTTGGTGGTCAATGTACTCTTTTTTAATCATTTTCTCCCCTTTATATGGTGGGTATTCGGGATCGTTGAAGTTACCGCTTTTTTTTATTTTGTTCCTCAGCTTACCATTGCCTGGCAACGTTTACAACATAAAACATTTATCAAAAAGTTGTTTTGGACAGCTTTGATTATCCGTTTGGTGTGGGTGTTCTTCAGTTACTGGTTTTATACTTCCCAAACCGGTCAGCCGTTTGAGTTCGATGTTGCTGATGCTTTAGCGTACCATAAAGTAGGTTCAGAATTAGCTGAGCGCGGATTTTCGGCATACAATAGCGTGTTTTGGGGAATGGCATATTCTGATAGGGGTTATGGTACCTATTTAGGGATGCTTTATATGATTTTTGGTGATGGGGTTATCGTTCCCCGTATCATCAAAGCGATTTTGGGAAGCTTAACCGTTGTGCTAATTTATAAGTTATCCGGACGGACGTTTAATGAATCCACAGGGCGCATCGCCGGGGTCATAGCTATGCTCATGCCCAACCTGATTTATTACAACGGTTCCCACCTGAAAGAAACGGAAATGCTTTTCCTGACAATGGTTTTTTTCGAAAGAGTGGATTGGCTGTTCCGGAACAAAACGTTTAGCCTTGTAAATACCGCTATCCCCATGATGGCGGCAGTGTCTCTTTTCTTTTTCCGGACGGTATTGGGCGCTGCCGTGTTGTTTTCGGTAGCTACCGCGGTTATTTTTCTGCCATCCAAGGTTACTACCACGCGGAAACGGTTATTGTTGGGGTTATGGATTTCGCTCCTGTTGTTTTATTTTATGGGAAGCCAGATTGCTACCGAGGTGCAGGAGGTTTGGAATAATCGATCTCAAAATCAGTCGGAATCAATGGAGTGGCGTTCGAAAAGAGCTAACGGAAACGTGTATGCCAAATACGCGGGCGCTTCCGTTTTTGCCCCTTTGATTTTTGTTATCCCTTTTCCAACGGAAGTGAATACCTATCAGGAGAACCAGCAATTGATACACGGAGGAAATTTCGATAAAAATATCATCGGCTTTTTTGTCATGTTCGCGTTATTTTACATCATTACCGAAAAAAGGTGGAGGGATTACCTGTTGCCCCTTTCGTTTATGATCGCTTATCTGGCTGTTATTGCCTTTAGCGCGTTCGCGCAGTCGGAGCGGTTCCACCAGCCCGCGCTGCCTTTCGAAATCATGTTCGCCGCTTATGGAATCAGCCGATTGAACAATAAAAATGTGAAATATTATAACTGGTTTACGTTGTTGTTGCTTGTCATCATTATTGGGTGGAGTTGGTTTAAGTTATCGGGAAGAGAGATGGTTTAATGTTGGATGACTTAATGTGTTTGTCATGTCCTCTATATTTTACGTTTCATCAACTTTTTATTTCATGAAGATACTTATTGTTTGCAGTAAAAACTCAGGCCGGATAGCTCCTTTTATAACCGATCAGGTAGAGGCGCTTCGGAATTCAGGTGTTGTTTGTGAATATTTTACAATAGAAGGTAAAGGAGTCGGTGGCTATTTACAACATCGCAGGCCGTTGTTGCGTAAAATAATTGATTTTAATCCGGATATTATACATGCCCACTACGGGCTGTCCGGTTTATTAGCCAATACGCAATGGAAAGTGCCGGTAGTTACCACTTACCATGGTAGCGATATCAACGAGGCTATGGTTTTTCCCTTTTCATGGGTTTCTATTAAGCTGAGCAGGTTTAATATTTTTGTTTCGCAAAAAAACAGGGAGAAAGCTAAGGCTGTAGAAAAGGCAAATGCAGCATTGATCCCCTGTGGAGTGGATACGGGCTTGTTCCGCCCGATGGATAAATCGGAAGCCCGCAAAGAACTGAGCCTGGATCAAACAGCAAAATATGTACTTTTTGCGGGGGCATTTGACAATCGGGTCAAAAATCCGGAATTGGCTAAGGCGGCGGTCGCGAAAACAGAAGGTGTGCGGCTATTGGAGCTAAAAGGCTATACCAGGCAACAGGTTGCGTTGCTTATGAACGCGGTGGATGCCTGCCTGATGACCAGCTTTTCAGAAGGGTCACCTCAGTTTATCAAGGAAGCCCTGGCGTGTAATTGTCCGGTGGTATCGGTTGATGTGGGTGATGTGAAGGAAATGATTTTAGATGTCGCAGGTTGTAAATTGGTTTCGTATGATGAACAGATAATAACTGATGAATTAGAAAAAATATTAATTACAGGAAACCGATGCAATGGAAAGTTTAAGATAGAACAGAAAAAAATGGAATCATATAAAGTTGCAAATCAGCTAATAGAAATATACGGACAAATTTGTAATGAAAAAAAATGACCACCTTAATGAATGATATGGATATTGATTTATCAAAAATAAAATTGATTATCTGGGACTTGGATAACACATTTTGGAATGGCATTATCAGCGAAACAGAAATTGAACCGATTGAACAAAATATTAGATTGATCAATCAACTGGCTGATGGCGGCATTATTAATTCTATATGCTCGAAAAATACATTTGAAGTATGTGAAGCCAAATTAAAGGAATTGTCTGTCTTTGACCTATTTGTTTTTTCATCTATTGATTGGACTCCTAAAGGTCAACGAGTTAAGGAAATGATCAAAAACATGTCGTTACGCCCAGAAAATGTTCTTTTTATAGATGATGATATTACCAATCTTAATGAAGCAAAGTTTTATTTGCCATCTTTAATGATAGCCGAACCATCAGATGTGTTGACTGACCTTTACCGCTACGCATCTCAATTGGGAGCTAAAGACCCTGGTCGAGAAAGGTTAAGTCAATATAAGGTATTGGAAAAAAAATATTCCGAACAAAAAAAATACGACAGTAATGAAGAGTTTCTCTTTGCAAGCAATATCAAAGTAAATATTTTATATGATTGCCAGAACCAAAGGGAGCGTATTCATGAGTTGATCATAAGGTCAAATCAACTGAATTTTACAAAAAAAAGGATATCTCTACATGAACTTGAATTGCTTATTCAAGCGAAAAATATGATATGTGGGTATGTAACCGTTTCTGACAAATTTGGCGATTATGGTATCGTAGGTTTTTTTGCTATTGAAAACGGATGGTGTGAACATTTTTTATTTTCTTGCAGAACGATTGGGCTTGGCATCGAACAATATGTTTACGCTTCGCTAGGATGGCCTGCGCTTCAGGTGGTGGGTGAGGTAGTAAAGGAGGTGGATAAGAGCCCTGCTCCTGCATGGATCAACAGACTTCCTGTTGATAACGCAGCAGTATCCAAAGAAGAACACATGACAGTGTCCGAGCATATCAGGGTGTTGGTAAAAGGTCCGTGTGATTTGTCTAAGTCAATGACATACATCAAAAATTCAGATCAATTCACATACGAGTTTACTTACGTAAATGAAAAGAAACATAATATTATCGAGGCTCATAATCATTCCATCCATATTTTGGGATTGATTGAATATAGTGCTGAAATAAAGAAACAAATAGCCGATGAATGTATCTTTGTTGATCCAGAAATACTTTCCGGTACCTTTTTTACTGGAAATTACGATATTATCTTTTTAAGTACTCTGATTGAATCCAATTACGGAATTTATCGAAGCCGTTCAACAGGTGCGGCGGTTTCCTTTGGATCGTATTTGTACCCTCTTACCGACAATAGATATCACAAAGATTATATAAATGGGCGGTTGTATAACGGGAATAATGTTTTTGACGAAGACTATCTGGCAACATTTTCATCATTATTTGAGTTTGCCGGAATGACTACAGGTGAAGATTATGTAGAACGGTTGGAGAGTTTTCTGAGATATCTTCCCCGTAAAACGACTCTTTGTTTAATTCTTGGAGTGGAGTTTCCATGTGAAAGGAGTGTGGATGGCGATTTTTCAGAAAGGCATATAGCGCATAGAAATTTGAATAACGCGATACGGGAATTTGCTCTTCAACAAAAAAGAATTAAACTCATTGATCTGAATGATATTGTAAAACAGCAAAGTGATTTTACAAATAATATCAACCATTTTACATCGAGGGTTTATTACGAAATGTCACGACAGATCATACATATAATTAATGAAAAAAACTCAGGTAGTGTAACGAATTATCCATTGTTTTTTGTATATGTTGATAACATTATCTCTTCTGTAAAATCAATTTTAAAAAAGTTTTTAAAAAAGGATAGCTCCGTTTATAAACGTTTATATGGTATTTATAGAAAAATAAGCAGGAAAAAGTAAATCTGAAAATCAAGGGAGTGAATGAAATTTTTAAACAAGTTGGAGATTAATCAGATAGAATGGGAGAAAATGATTTCTTCCAGTCCGAATTCAACTTTTTTCCATACTCCTGAGTGTTATCAATTCTTTACATCCTTATCGTTTTTGGAACCGTTCCTGTTCGGTGTGGAAGAGGATAATGAACTGAAAGGTATTTTTACCGGTTATATCGTAGCTGAAACGGGGAAGCTGGGTCGTTTTCTCAGTCGGAGAGCCATTGTGCCGGGAGGGGTACTATTCAATAATGGGATTTCGGATGCCGCTATTGAGTTGTTGCTTAAAGGATCGATAGAAAACTTAAAAAGCAAAGCGATTTACATCGAAATACGGAACCTGATCGGATATGAGAATTATATAAAAACATTTGAAAATGAGGGCTTCGCTTATCACAAGCATTTAAACATAAAGGTAAATGTTTCGGCACGCGAGCCGGTATTGAAGAAGCTCAGCAAATCGAAAAGACGTCAGTACCGTATGGCTTGCCGGGCGGGAGTGCAATGGCGCGAAACCGACCGGATGGAAGATGTTATCGCCTTTTATAACTGCCTGAAACAACTTTACAGGCAACGTATAGGCGTCCCGCTGTTCCCGTTGGAGTTTTTTGAGAAGGCCATAAAATCCCCGATGATCAAATTGTTGGTAGTTACCCATAACGGAAAAATCATTGGTGGAATATTGTGCGCCCTTCAACCTGAAGGTACGGTGTACGAATGGTTCGTTTGCGGAAGTATTGCCGCTGGTGCCAAAACGTTTCCATCGGTTGTGGCAACGGTTGCCGGAATGGAATACGCGGCCGCCAACGGATATAAAACATTTGATTTTATGGGAGCCGGTTCGCCGGGGAAACCATACGGCGTGCGGGATTTTAAGTTAAAATTTGGCGGGGTAATGGTAGAAGACGGGCGGTTTTTGTACATTTGTAACAGGATCCTTTATTATTCGGGTATTGTTCTGATAAAGATTTACAAAGCCTGCCGGTTTTTATAGATTTTAAAAGTTACATATTGTTATATATCGATATAAGATTACAGAATGAATTTGCATGAGCAACCCAAAGAAAGGGATATTCCCTATTACGAAGATACTCAGAAACGAACTTTTATACAAAAAGTCAGGAAAATACGAAATACGTTGTTGATGCTTGCGGCGTATGCTTGTCCATCCAATCGCTGGAGGATCAGGATGCACAGATGGCGGGGGGTCAGTATCGGGAAACATGTATATGTGGGCATGTTTTGTTTTTTCGACAATTTGTATCCTGAATACATTGTGATTGAAGATAATGCCAGTGTAAACGCAGGTAGTATGATTTTAACCCATTTCAATCCAATGAGACGGTTTGAACCGATTTTAAAGGCGCGTGTAGCCCCTGTTGTCATCGGTGAAGGTACAATAGTAGCCATCAGAAGCACTATTTTACCCGGCGTAACTACCGGAAAATACTCGATTGTATCTGCAGGTTCTGTCGTGGAGAAAAGTGTTCCTGAATATACATTGGTAAGGGGTAATCCGGCTAAAAAAATGGCGGATTATGAATATTTAATGAATGGAGGTGTAAAAGATGAGCAAGTTTGACATCCGGGAGTCTTTAAATATTCCATATTTTGATCATGATAGAAGTCTGACAAAGACCATAAAGAATTCTGGTTCAAGAAGAAATATGTCTCCTTTTAGATTTGCTATTAGAAAGGTTAAAAATATATTTCTTTACAAATTGTCGTACATGTGCCCGTTGAACGGGTTAAGAATAAAAATGCACAGGGGAAGGGGCGTAAATATTGGAAACAATGTTTACATTGGTCAACATTGTGTTATAGACAACGCATATCCTGAATATATTTACATTGAAGATAATGTATCGCTTGCCGGTGAGGTGTCTGTTATTGCCCATTCGAACCCGTATATTCATTTTGCCTCTATCGTAGAGTCGAAGGTATCACCTGTCATCATCAGGGAAGGAGCCTGGGTGGGTGTAAAAGCCGTCATCCTCCCGGGAGTTGAGATTGGGAAACGTTCTATTGTTTCGGCAGGAACAGTGGTTGATAAGAATGTGCCTCCATACACTTTAGTGAAAGGAAATCCAATGAAAAAAATCACAGATTATGAATTTTTAATTGATAAATAATTATATATTATGGAAATAAAGGAATTTGTTAAAAACTTTGGCAATCAGTTTGACGATACGGATATAAGTGAATTTGCTCCCGACACACGTTTCCGTGAACTGGAAGAGTGGTCATCGTTGGTTGCGCTGGCTATAATGAACATGATTGGGAAAAAGTACGGAGTTGCTTTAAAACCCGATGAGATGAAACCTACTCAAACCATCAGCGAATTGTTCGACCTTGTAAAATCAAAGAAATAATTTTTCAGGAGTATGTTGCAACAGCCGTTTTCGTTAGCAGAAAAAGTAATTCTGGTTACCGGAGCATCGTCGGGCATTGGTCGCGAAACAGCCATTGCCTGTTCCCGGCAAGGGGCAACGCTGGTGGTTACGGGCAGGAATATCGAACGTCTCTCTGAAACGGTATCCATGCTTGATGGCGAAGGACATATATCGATACAGGCCAATCTGACTGACGATGATCAACCGGACGATTTGGTCAATGCGCTTCCCCGTTTGGATGGAGTGGTTTGTAATGCCGGTATGGCCGATCCGCTTTTACTCCGCTTTACGGAGAAAGAAGATGTTGATAAAACGCTGGATTTGAATGCTAAATCAGTTATCCATTTAATCCGGCTACTTGTGCAGAATAAGAAATTAAACAGAGCGGCATCTGTTGTTTTTATTTCATCCATCAATGGTAATAAATGTGCTTACATAGGTAGCTCGCTATATGCGGCATCGAAGGCTATGTTGAGTGGCTTTATGAAGGCCGCCGCGCTAGAACTTGCCGTGAACGGAATCAGGGTCAATTCTGTAGAACCGGGGATGATTGATACACATTTATTAAAAGACAGTGCTGTTTCCGAGGAAGAACTTGAAAAAGACAGATTAAAATATCCGTTGAAACGATATGGTAAACCTGAAGAAGTAGCCTGGGCTGTGGTATATCTGCTTTCGGACGCGACACAATGGATGACAGGAAGCGCGGTGGTAATAGATGGTGGATATACCCTGCAGTGATAATCATCCCGATAGGTGTGTGTCCACAATTATTGATACTATTTATATCTGCCCCTAAATTCCCTGTCTATCCCGATCGCTATCGGGAGGGACTTTTGCATAGCAAAAAGGCTGGTCATTCCTGTAACTATCGCCTTTCCATAGCCTCCTTTAGGGGGGCGAAAGGAAAAAATGTTATACTATAAACTAATTTTGATTATTTACTTATTGGAATAAATTATATGCAATCTTATATAAAAGCAATTTCCTATTATTTACCTGAGAAAGTCCTTACCAATGAGGAATTGGTCCGGGAATTCCCGGAATGGACAGTGGAAAAGGTGGCTGCTAAGGTGGGTGTGGAAGAGAGACACGTTGCCGCGGCAGGTGAAACAGCTGCCGACATGGGGACGAAAGCTGCCGAAAAGCTTTTCGAAGAACATGATATTGACCGGAAAACCGTTGACTTTGTCCTTTTCTGCACTCAAAGTCCAGATTATTATTTGCCTACATCTGCTTGCGTTATTCAGGAACGTTTGAAGCTTCCTACGCGTTGCGGTGCGCTTGATTTTAATTTAGGATGTTCGGGTTACGTTTATGGGCTATCGCTGGCAAAAGGATTGATAGTGGCAGGTATAGCTAAAAATGTATTACTTATCACCGCTGAAACGTACTCCAAACATATTCACCCGAAAGATAAGGGAAACCGGACCATTTTCGGAGATGCGGCAACTGCCAGCCTTATTTCAACCGAGGGGTTTGCACGTATCGGCAATTTTTCTCTTGGTACGGATGGAAAAGGAGCTGAAAACCTGATTGTTAAAAAAGGTGGCTTACGTCAACCCGTAGAGAAAAAAGATTTGTTTTTTGATGAAGGAGGAAATCCAAAATCATCGGACTATTTATACATGAATGGAGGCGAGATATTCAACTTTACTTCCGAAGCAGTGCCTTTGCTGGTAGCGGATGTGTTGAAATTAAACAGTTTAAATCAGGATGAAATTAACTTATTTGTTTTTCATCAGGCCAATAAATACATGATGAACTATCTGAGAAAGTTGCTGGATATTGATTCCGATAAATTTTATTTTTATCTGAAAAACGTAGGGAATACAGTGTCATCTACCATTCCAATAGCGCTTTGCGAGGCTCTTAAAGAGGATAAACTGGCCGGTAATGTTTTACTGGCCGGTTTTGGAGTTGGTTATTCATGGGGAGGTGTGATTTTAACTGTTCTCAACTAAATGTATATGAATGGATATTGCCTGATGACTAACGATGTTGAAAATACATCTATTAATGGTGGGCTACACGATGAAATTGGGATGAAGGTATGGAAAGAAGCTATGCCAAGATTGCTCGACCTCTATCAGCAGTATAACGTTCGGGCTACTTTTTATTTTGTGGCTGATTTTGCCCGTCAATATCCTCAAATTGTGAAAATGATACAGCCTTACGGTCATGAAGTGGCTTGTCATGGTTTTACTCACGATTATTCGCAGGCTTTCGATGTAATGGATATTAATATGCAGATAAAACATTTATCATTGGCGAAAAATATTCTTGAGGACATTTCGGGAACTGAGGTAATCTCGTTTCGAGCTCCTGCGCTAAGGGTAAATGCTCATACGGTGATGGCTCTTGAACAGACGGGCTTTCGTACCGATAGTTCGGTTGCTCCACAGCGAATAGACATGTTTATGTCGCTTGGAAGTCGAAATAAAATGCAATGGCTTGGAGCCCCCCGAAGGATATATTTTGTTGATCAACAAAATTTGGCTCGCTCAGGCAGTTCGGGTATTGTTGAATTCCCGGTTTCCGGTTTTGGATTTCCGTATATAGGCACTATTATGAGGCTTTCGCCTTTTATAAACAGATTGACAAGAAATTTTTTATGGTTGGAAAATAATAATAAGATGAAAAAACCTGTCAATTTTTTGATTCATCCCAGTGAGTTTGTAAAGGAAGATGAAGAGCAAATGTCAGTGAAAAGAAGACAAACGAATCCATTACTTCATTATTTTTCAGATGTACTGAGAGTGCAACTAAAGAAGAAAAATTTGGGAGAAGATGCGTTTCCTTTGTTTGAAAATGAACTTCGTTTTTGGCAGAAAAGAAACTTCGAATTTTCAACAGTTAAAGAAATTTATAAAAAATTATGAGGATTGGAATATTTTTAGGACATCCGGCGCATTTTCATCTTTTCCGAAATACTATATCATTTCTGATGGATAAAGGGCATAAAGTTTATTTGATAATTAAAAAAAAAGATATACTTGAAGATTTAGTTAAAAGAGAAGGGTATAACTACGTTGTAATTAGAGAAGGGCGATCGAATACAAAAGCCGGTTTGATAAAATCGGTTTTAAAAATGGAGATAGAGATGGTGAAGGTTCTCCGCTCATATAAAATAGAACTGCTTTCTGGTTCGACTCTTTCATTTGCATCTCGGGTTATTTGCAGAATCCCGGTGATTGTTACCGGGGAAGATGACTCAAATGTAGTTCCACGATATGCAGGCATGGTATATCCCTATTCCAGTTGTATTTTAACTCCGGTTGTCTGTAATAATGGAAAATGGGAAAAAAAATCAATAAAATACAACAGCTATCACGAGCTGGCTTACCTGCACCCTAACCACTTTTCGCCTGACAAGCAAATTGTTGAAAAATATTTTTCGGTTGAAAAACCTTATTTTATTATCCGTTTTGCAAAATTGAACGCTCATCACGATAACGGTATTCAGGGTATTAACGCGGAGATTGCTCAGCGTATCATCGATATTTTAAAGCCTTATGGCGACATTTATATTACTTCAGAGCGTGAACTGGAACCTCAATTTGAACAATATCGCATGGCTATTAATCCGCTGGATATTCATCATGTTATGGCGTTTGCGCAAATGTATATCGGCGATAGCCAAACTATGGCTGCCGAAGCCGGAGTGTTGGGTGTACCATTTGTAAGGTTTAATGATTTCGTAGGTAAAATAGGCTATTTGCGGGAGCTGGAGGATGTTTATCAGTTAGGCTTTGGCATCCGGACAAACGAGAAGGAAAAGTTGTTTTCCACCATCTCGCAGGTGGTGGAAATGAAAGACAGGACGAATGTATTTCAACAGCGAAGAGCCAGGATGTTATCCGAAAAAATTGATTATGCGCAATTTCTTACCTGGTTTATAGAGAATTATCCTCGGAGTGCTAAAATTATGCGCGAAAATCCCGATTATCAGTACAGTTTTAAGTGATTATGAATTATGAATTATGAATTATGAATGTTGAAAAGCCAAATATTATTCAAGAAAAAAGTTTTGAATTTGCTGTATGCTGTATAAATCTTTATAAATGGTTACTCGAAGAAAAAAGAGAATTTGTTTTAAGTAAACATTTACTTCGTTCAGGTACATCTGTAGGAGCAAATGTAAGAGAAGCTAAAAATGCTGAAAGTAAAAATGATTTTGTTCAAAAACTTGGAATTGCTCAAAAAGAATGTGATGAAAGTATCTATTGGTTAGAACTATTAAAAACAACAAATTACATCGATGATGAGGAATTTGAAAGAATGTATTTACACGCAAATCAAATTTTGAAAATTCTGAAAAGTATAATTCTTTCTTCCAAACATAATTCATAATTCATAATTCATAATCCATAATCCATAATTCACATAGATAATGAAACTTATTCTCGTAGCCGGGGCACGGCCGAATTTTATGAAAATTGCTCCTTTGATGCATGCTTTGAAGGAACACAAAACTATAAAACCAATTTTGGTTCATACCGGACAGCATTACGATGTCAAAATGTCGGGTCAGTTTTTCAAGGAGCTGAATATTCCTGCGCCGGATATTAATCTGGAGGTTGGTTCGGCCAGTCATGCCGTGCAAACTGCCCGCATCATGGAGGGTTTTGAAAAAGTTTGTGTGGACGAAAAGCCCGATTTTGTGTTGGTGGTGGGAGATGTAAACAGTACGGCAGCTTGCACCTTAGTGGCGGCTAAACTCGGAATTAAAACCATTCATTACGAAGCTGGGCTGCGCAGTAACGACCGCACAATGCCGGAGGAAATCAACCGCTTGGTTACGGATGCTATTTGCGATGTGTTTATCACTACCAGTGTGGATGCCGATGAAAACTTACTGAAAGAGAATATCCCCGCCGGGAAAATCCACATGCTGGGCAACCTGATGATTGACTCTTTGGTGGAGCAACTCCCCAGAGCGCAACTGACGGAACTAAAATTTGAGTTGCTCAACCGGCAAAAGAAAATAGAACTTGAAGTTGATTTTCAGGAAAAACAGTACGGGGTAATGACCTTTCACCGTCCGGGAAACGTGGATGATAAAGATAGCCTGACGCAATTAGTCAATATCTGGGGCGAAATTTCAAATATGGTACCGCTTATTTTTCCTGTTCATCCCCGTACATACAAGAATATTCAGCAATTTGGTCTGCAGGAGGTGATAAATAGTTATCCGCAACTGTATTTTATCGAGCCGCTGGGCTACATGCAGTTTATCCATTTGGTGAGCCGCTCCATGTTTGCGCTCACCGATTCGGGAGGAATTCAGGAAGAAACCACTTATCTCAACATTCCCTGTCTTACTGTTCGCCCGAATACGGAGCGTCCTGTAACTGTTTGGGAAGGAAGTAATAAGTTGATTAAGCTTGAAGAAATATTTGGAGAAGTGAAGTTGATACTTAGTGGAAATGGAAAAGCAGGAACCCGTCCCAAATACTGGGATGGTGATACTGCAAAACGGATTGTAAAGTTGCTCGAAAACTTTTGATTAAAAAAATAAAAGATATGCGCGATTTTACCTTGGATATTTACCGCTTGCTATTGTCGGAGATCCGGAAGGCCGGTTATTCATTCTATACTTTCGAGGAGTATTGCAGAGGAAAGGCCGTGGACAAATATGTGATTTTAAGGCATGATGTCGATCTGAAAGCTGCTAATTCGTTGGCTACGGCGCGGATAGAGGCTGAAATGGGCATTCGGGCTACTTATTATTTCAGGGTGGTACCCCAGAGCAATGTTCCCGGAATTATCCGTGAAATAGCCGCCCTGGGGCATGAAATCGGTTATCATTATGAGGATGTGGCGTTTGCCAAAGGAGTAATGAGCAGCGCCATCGAACATTTTAAGGCTCAGTTGTTTTATTTCAGGGGTTTTTATCCGGTAAGCACGGTGTGCATGCACGGTAGTCCGTTATCGGAGTATGATAACCGCAGTATTTGGAATCACATCGATTATCATGATTTTGGCATTGTGGGTGAGCCTTATTTCGATTTCCTGAATCGTGAAGATGTGATTTATTTTACGGATACGGCTCGCATGTGGGATGGCGACAGGTATAACGCGCGGGATAAATCGATGAAGGAGAAGGGCGAAGACTGTAGGGTAAAAGCGCATTCCACGGCCGATTTAATGAGATGGTTTGAAAAATCAGACAATAAAAGGCCGGTGATGATAACAACCCATCCTCAGCGCTGGGCTAATAATACCGGCTCATGGTATATGGAGCTAATAAAACAAACGTTGAAAAACCAAGTGAAAAGGATCCTAATTTCCATCCGGAATATTTAAGCAGGCCGTTGTATCTGTTTTCAAAGCGTTTATGGATGATGTTATGAAAAAATATTTTGATTGTAATTACAGGTCTTTCAAGCAGCTTTGAATAAAAAGAAGCGGAACTTAATCCAGTATAAATCCATTTTGTTATCTTTGTTTTTGAAAAAATGTTATTCCCGGGTGAAACGAGCATTAAAACAGATGTTTAAACCAAAAAACCATGTCCCGAAAGCTTTCGGGACGCGAGTTCCATGCTACAACTATAAAAAAATAAAAATGAACGCATGAAATTGTTTTATAAACCTAAAATTGGTGTCGTTATCCTCGATATTTTTGTATTGTGGATCAACTATATGATTGTTCTCGGATTTTTTCCGTTGACAACAGACAATCCGTTTGCAAAATATTTTCTACCGGCCATTATTTTCAGCATCGTTTGGGTAGGAGTGTCTTATTTTCTCAGGTTATATACTCCCTGGAGCAAACAAAGCTATTTCAATGCCACGTTGCATCTTTTTCTCTCCTCCATTGTTGTTTTCCTGTTTTTCTTCTACATCATAGCGTTTCATTTTCACTCTCGCTTGCTGTCCGAGTATGTTCTTTTTTCGGTAGTAGTAATGTCGTTCACAGGTAAATACACCATCCTGCTATTCTATTTTACTATCCGTTACGCGGTACAGATTGATAATGAGGTAACTCCGCCTCAGCAACGATTGAACGCCAAAGTTATTGCCGCTCCCGATAAGGATGTGGGGGATATGGAGCGGCAAGCCCGGTTGGTGAAAGATATATGCGGCGAAAAGGTTTTTTCGATGCTGGAAAACGAATTGAATCTGAAAAGCGGCAATTGCCTGGTGTGTACAGATGCGAATGCTTTAAAGAATACAATTCCCTATCAGTACGATCAAGTGTTTCTGATGGCTAAACTGAACAATGTCAGGGATATAAAAAAACTGTTTGTAACCATTAATGATAAGATTGCCGATGATGGAATCATTGTTTGTTTCTTTAAAACCAAAAGTACATATAAAAAGGAATTCCTGAGGCATTTCCCGCCGGGACTCAATTGGATGGCTTACTCGCTGAATTTTATCTATAAAAGGATCTTGCCCAAACTTTTTTTAACCAACCGCTTTTATTTTGATGTTTCCGAAGGGAAGAATCAGGTTTTGCCCAAATCGCAGGTATTGGGCTTGCTTTACGGCTGTGGTTTTACAATTTTGAAAGATCGTAAGCGCAATAATCTGACCTACGTTTTTGCCCAACGGGTGAAACAACCCGAAGGATTTATCCGTAGTTATTACGGCCCGTTGATTAAACTGAGCCGTTTTGGGAAAGATGGCAATCCGTTTTTCGTGTATAAAATGAGAACTATGCATCCTTATTCCGAATTCCTTCAACAGTATATTTACGAGAAATACCATTTACAGGAAGGGGGGAAATTCAACAGGGACATAAGGGTTACATCACTCGGTCGGTTCATGCGCCGCTATTGGATAGACGAATTGCCCATGATGATTAATTTATTCAAAGGGGAGATGAAACTGGTCGGGGTACGTCCTCTCAGCCCTCATTATTTCAGCCTTTATAAAAAAGAATTACAACGGATGAGAATCCATTATAAACCGGGGCTGTTACCGCCGTTTTATGCAGATATGCCACGTACTTTTGATGAAATAGAACAATCTGAATTGCGTTACCTGAGAAGATGCAATACCGAAGGTGTTTTTGCTACTGACATGAGGTATTTATGGCGTATTATTTCCAATATCCTGATTAAAAAGGCAAGAAGCGCCTGATTTTTTTGCTTGCTTACTTTTTGCGTCAAGGCAATTGGAGCATAGTGGAAATTACCGTCACGTACCAATCAAACATCTTGGAGGTAAAAAGTAAGCCGGGGTTTTTAGGGTTTGAAACCCCCTTTTAATGCAATTGATTGTTTTTTGTTTACTGAAATAATACAATTTTCCCATGTACTAAAGAAAAAAATATAAGCCTTTTTCATGTACATAAAAATATAATGATACCAATTTACCTTTAAATAAATAATCAGATGAAAAAAATACTTGCTTTGTTCGTGGTTCTTTTTGCTTTCATGCATACATTCGCGCAGGATATACCCCAATACCAGGCATACAATTTAGTGTATGATTTTATCGACGAGCTTGCCGGGCAAGGAATCATTGAAGTAAACTCGGTGGTTAAACCTTATTCCCGCATGTATATTGCCGAAAAACTGACCGAAGCTGCCCACCAGACTTCGAAACTCAGTAAACGGCAGCAGGACGACCTTAAATTTTACCTGAATGATTATGCTCCTGAATGTGGAAAACTTCCCGATTCGAAATTAGTGATCTGGGAAACCGATATACATAAGGCCGCCTTCAATCAGCCTGCTTTTCATTATGTCGATCCGAAATTCAGGGCGGTCATCCGTCCGATACTCGGGATGGAAATCACCACCAACACAAGCGATAAAATCACCAAACGCTGGTACGGCGCTGAAATCCAAATGATGCTGGGGAAACATTTAAGCGTGTTCGGTAGCCTGCGCGATATTTCGGTTGATGGTGATACCCTGGCCAGCGGGCGTTTCCTGAACGATTTGCCCGGATACCAGTATAAAGAATCGACCAAAGGGGGCGATTACAGCGATTCGCGCGGGGGCATTACGTATGCCAACGAGTGGGGATCTATCGGTTTGGTAAAGGACAATCCGGTGTGGGGCGACAATTATCACGGTTCGAATATCCTTTCGGGACGTACCCCATCCTTCCCGATGGTCAAGTTGCAACTGAAGCCCGCGAAATGGTTTCAGCTCGATTATTTCCACGGATGGCTCAATTCCAATGTGGTGGATAGCACCGATTATTATGAAGATAATATAGGGGAAAGAAAATACCGGGATCGACCGAAATACATGGCTGCCAATATGATGACTTTCACACCGATAGCCAAACTGAATATTTCGCTGGGTAATTCTATTATTTATGCCGAATCGTCGGTACACGCCACTTACTTTATCCCCATTGGATTCTACAAGTCGATGGATCACACGCTTACAAAAGGGGCGAAAATTGAAAACCAGAACTCGCAGGTATATTTCAACATCAGCTCGAGAAACATCAACCATTTGCATTTGTATGCCTCGCTCTTTTTTGATGAAGTGGAGATGTCGCGTTTCAAACCAAGCAGTAAAGAGCGCAATCCGGTTTCGTACAAACTGGGCTTCAATCTTACCGGATTGCCTGTTCAGGATCTTTCGTTGACGGGTGAATTCACCAGGTCCAATATTCTTACGTACAAGCATTCCATTCCGGCTCTTACTTACGCATCCAATGGCTATAACCTGGGTAGTTACCTGGGTGATAATTCGCAGGAAATTTATTTGTCGCTCCGTTATAAGCCAATCCGTGGCTTGCTGCTGAATTTATCCTATCTGAATGCCGAACACGGAAACGAATATTCTTATATTCGTCAAGGCCATATTGTCAGCAATGTGATTTCTCAGCCTTCGCTGGGCGATGTTATCTGGTCCAACAGTACGTTCGGGCTGAAAGCTACTTATGAATTGATGAACAATACTTACGCGGTGATTAACGTTCAGAGCAGCAATATTAAGGGGCATGATGCCAAACAAACGGCCATCGATGGCGAAACGAGAATGACGGCGGCGCAGGCGCTTGATTATTATACTCCAAAATTTTTGCAGGGCAACAAAACGGTCATTACCATTGGGTTGAGTTTTGGATTCTGATAAAACCAATAAGAAATAGTGGTTGATAAGGACACAATATTGATTGGGATAACAGGCGGAATAGGTGGGGGAAAGTCCACTTTTTCGGCCTGTCTCCGGCAACACGGTTTTCCGGTGTACGATTGTGATGTCAGGGCTCGCTATATTCAGAACAACAACTTTCAGGTAAAAAAGGGGTTGATTGATCGTTTCGGGAACCAGGTGTTTATGAACGATCAGCTCAATGTGCCATATCTTTCAAACATCGTTTTTAATGACAGGCAGGCTTTGGCTGATCTGAATCAGATAGTTCATCCGGCCGTTGTTGCCGATTTAAAAGAATGGGTTGCTGAACATGCCGCCCACCGGTTTTTATTTGCCGAGTGCGCTATCCTTTTCGAAAGTATTTTCAGGAATAAAGTTGATAAAACGGTGGTGGTAACCGCTTCGGAAAAAGTAAGGATAGAAAGGGTGATGAACCGGAATCATCTGCCCGAATCGCAAATCAGGGAAAGAATGGCGAATCAGTTGCCTGAACCGGAAAAAATAAAACTTGCCGATTTTGTGATCAATACAGATGACCAGTCGGTATCGATGGAAGCCAGGGTTGATCTTTTTTTGAAAAATCTGATAGGCATTTCGAACCACTGAAAACTACTTGCCTAATTTCACCATGAATTTTTCTACATGGATCACTACCCGTTGATGTTTTCCTTCACCTACCATATCTCCGTAGCTATCGTGGGCTGTCAGGTCAAAGTTGTATTTGCGTCCGTCGATACTGGTAAGTACGGCATCGCAGGTAATGGTTTCGCCAATGGTGCTGGCCTTTATGTGCTTCACTTCGATGGAAACGCCTACACTTGATTCGCCCTCCGAAAGCGGTACCAGCTGCATGGCGGTATTTTCCATCAGGGCGATAAGCGATGGAGTAGAAAAAACCGGCAAGTATCCCGATCCGGCTTTTTCAGCAGTCATTTCGGCTGTAACTGTACGTTGTTGCGTGAATTTATTCAGTTCCATTTCCGTTGATCTTTATTTTTCTACCAGATACATGCTGCATACTCCCGGGAAAAACAGATGATAGCGTTTTGTTTTGAACCCTTCCTGTTCCATAATGGCGAGCAAACGTTTGCCGTTAGGGAAGGCATGCATGGAGGCCATCAGATAATTGTACGCTTTTTTATCGGACGAAAACAGCAATGCGGAAAGACGTACAAATACCTGGACATAAAGTTTGTATCCCCAAAGTAAAAGTCCCTTTTGGGGTTCGTTCATTTCAATGATCAGCAAATGGCCGCCTGGCTTTAACACCCGGTGAATCTGTCGCAGGCTTTCGTTCAGTTTTTCGAAATTCCGGATGCCGAAAGCAATGGTGGCAGCATCAAAACTACCATCGGGAAACGTGAGCGTTGCGCAATCCTGTACTTCCAGCGTAATTTTCCCATTGAGCCCGGCTTGAGATATTTTTTCGCGCCCGACAGCCATCATTTTATCGGAAATATCCACCCCGGTTACCTGTTCGGGATGCAGATGTTTAAATGCTTTAATGCATATATCGGCTGTTCCGGTGGCAATGTCCAGTATTGACTTCGGGTCGTATTCACCGAGCCTTTTCAGCGCGTACCTTCGCCAGAAACGAGCCATGCCCCACGACATCAGGTCGTTGAATTGATCGTATTGCCCCGAAATGGTGTTGAACATGCGGGACAGTTGCGATGTTTTTTCCTCTTCCTGATTATATGGCCTGACAACGGTATTGTCAACGTTTGTTTTTTCTTTGTCGGAAATCATTTGCTTTCTGATACTTGTACCGCTTTTTTCTTGCTTTTTATTACCAGCCATATTCCCCATACAATAAACGGAATACTCAGCACCTGACCCATGTTGAGCAACATGCCCGATTCAAAACTTTCCTGATTCAGCTTGATGAATTCCAATAGAAACCGGCTTCCGAAGATTCCGATCAGGAAAGTACCGAAAATAAGGCCGTTGCGTTTGTACGCTTCTTTTTTCCAGTAGAGCCACCAGGTAAGGGCAAACGTAAGCAGGCAATAAATCATTTCGTAAATCTGAGTGGGATGATGCGGGAAAATGTCTCCCTGGGGATCTTTTACAAAGATAAAGCCCCACGGCATGCTGGTAATTCCACCGTATATTTCAGAATTCATAAGGTTGCCCAGGCGGATGCAGGCACCGGTGATGGCCGCGCCAATGACCAGCCGGTCTAATCCCCAAATAAAACCTTTGTGCGAAATCTTTTTGTTGAAAAGGTACAGGGCGATAAGGATTCCGATAGCTCCTCCGTGGCTGGCGAGCCCGGCAAGTCCCCCATGGAATATATCGAACATTTTCCACGGATGGATGATGTAATCGTTCCCGTATTTAAAAGTGATGCCGAGTATGTTGACCGGCTCCGGCAGCAGATGCCACTCGTAGAAAAAACAATGTCCGATACGGGCGCCGAGCACAGTGCCCACAACCGTATATACGAACAGTTTGTCAATCCATTCGGCCGGGAGTTTTTCGTGTTTGAACAGTTTCGAAACTATGATCAAAGCCAGATAAATGCCCAAAGCCCACATCAGCCCGTACCATCTGACAGGTACCGGGCCAATGCGGAAAATTTCGGGATTTACATTCCATGTGATGAATTCTAACATGTTAATATCAATGGATTTATTATTTAAAAAATAAGATAAGTAATGGTAAAATTTAATGTTGTATTTCGGGTTATGACCTCACCCTATATCCCTCTCCTTACCTCATCCGCCCTTTGGGCGCCTTCTCCAAAAGAGAAGGGGAAAGGAGTGTTTTTTATTTTTTTGAGAGGGATTTTGCCAAGTGAGATATCGAAAATAATATGACATTATTTTGTTCCACTTACTTAAAGCAATTATAAGTCGGCGCCGTGGCAGTTTTTGTATTTTTTACCACTGCCACAGGGGCAAGGTTCATTCCTGCCAATTTTTTTCTCCGCACGTATGGGTTCGGGGCGTTGTTTTTCGCGGGTATCCTGATGTGTGGGATCGCCCGAATTGCCGCTCCTTACTTCATCTTTCTGCGTTTTATAACGGCTCATGTCCTGACGAACTTCCGTACGCGCTTCACGGACGGTTTCCGGTTCAGCCATCGGAATCTGGCCGCGCATAAGTACCGCCAATGAACGCTGGTTGACTGAATCGACCATTTCTTTAAACAATCCGTATGATTCAAGTTTATAAATCAAAAGCGGATCTTTTTGTTCGTAGCTGGCATTCTGAACCGAGTTTTTCAGTTCGTCCATCTGGCGGAGATGTTCTTTCCATTCATCGTCGATGACATGCAGCAACGTTTGTTTCTCAAAATCTTTGATGACTTCGGCTCCTTTGGTGTTGTAAGCGGTTTCGAGGTGCGTGGTCAGGTTCATCGTCCGTTTCCCGTCGGTAACAGGAATCAGAATTTTTTCGTATTGATGTCCGCGTTGTTCAAATACCTGTTTGATCACAGGAAAGGCTATAGCGGCCATCTTTTCGGCTTTCCGTTTGAAGGTGGCGATAGCTTCGGCTGCCGTCTGTTCGTAAAGAGCTTTGGTGCGTTCACCGTTGAAAGTGGTTTCATCGAAAGGTACATCCATGGCGAATGTCTTGAACGTGTTTTCTTTCAGTTCTTCGTAATCGCCGGCATTTTTTGCTGCCGAGACTAATCCTTCGGCTGTGTCGTGTATCATGTTGATGATGTCCACCCCGATACGTTCGCCCATCAGCGCGTGGCGGCGTTTGGAGTAAATTACTTCACGCTGCGAGTTCATTACGTCGTCGTATTCGAGCAGTCGTTTACGTATGCCAAAGTTGTTTTCTTCCACTTTTTTCTGAGCGCGTTCAATGGATTTGGAAATCATCGAATGTTCTATCACTTCACCTTCCTTGAATCCGAGGCGGTCCATGATGCCCGAGATTCTTTCCGAACCGAACAGACGCATTAAATCATCTTCGAGAGATACAAAGAATACCGATGATCCCGGGTCGCCCTGGCGTCCGGCACGTCCGCGTAACTGGCGGTCCACACGGCGGCTTTCGTGCCTTTCGGTACCAATGATCGCCAACCCTCCGGCTTCTTTTACCTCCGGCGTCAGTTTAATGTCGGTACCACGACCGGCCATGTTGGTGGCAATGGTAACTGTTCCTTTATGTCCGGCTTCGGCCACAATTTCAGCTTCACGCTGGTGTAATTTGGCATTCAGCACGTTGTGTTTTATCTTGCGCCCGTTGAGCATTCGGCTCAGCAATTCCGATATTTCAACAGAGGTGGTACCTACCAGTACTGGTCGTCCTTGTTCCACTAAGTTGACAATTTCATCAATTACCGCGGTATATTTTTCACGTTTGGTTTTATATACACGGTCTTCCATGTCGTGGCGGGAAATGGGTTTGTTGGTAGGTATTACCACCACATCAAGCTTGTAAATATCCCAGAATTCACCGGCTTCGGTTTCCGCTGTACCTGTCATTCCGGCCAGCTTGTGATACATACGGAAGTAATTTTGCAGTGTAATGGTGGCGAACGTTTGTGTGGCGGCTTCCACCGTTACGCGCTCTTTGGCTTCGATGGCCTGATGAAGCCCGTCGGAATAACGGCGTCCTTCCATGATACGTCCGGTTTGCTCGTCCACAATTTTTACTTTGTTGTCGATCACCACATATTCCACGTCGCGTTCGAAAAGGGTGTACGCTTTCAGTAACTGGTTGATGGTGTGAGCCCGTTCCGATTTAATGGAGTAATTGAGTAAAATATCGTCTTTTATCGATTGTTTTTCTTCAGCCGAAAGATTTTTATTTTTTTCGAGTTCGGCAATTTCGCTACCCACATCAGGCAGTACGAAGAACTGCGGATCATCGGAATCGCCTGTAATCAGGTCGAGCCCTTTGTCGGTCATTTCAATCGAATTATTTTTTTCATCGATCACGAAGTACAACGGTTCAACAGCTTTCGGCATGTTGCGGTTGTTGTCCTGCATGTAATATTCTTCCGTTTTGATAAGAGAGGCTTTAATGCCCTGTTCGCTGAGGTATTTGATCAGCGGTTTGTTTTTAGGCATCCCTTTGAAAGAGCGGAACAATGCCAGCGCCCCTTCTTCCTGTTCTTTCTTGTCATTCGATTTCATTTGGTTACGTGCATCGGACAGATATTTGGTCACCAATGTACGTTGAGCATTGACTAACTTTTCCACTTTCGGGCGAAGTTCTTCGAACAGCTGGTCGTCGCCTTTGGGGACGGGCCCTGAAATAATCAACGGAGTACGCGCATCGTCGATAAGTACGGAGTCCACCTCATCTACAATCGCGAAATTGTGTTTGCGCTGCACCAAATCCACCGGGTTGTCGGCCATGTTGTCGCGAAGGTAGTCGAAGCCGAATTCGTTATTGGTACCGAAAGTAATGTCGGCGTTGTAAGCGTTACGGCGCTCGTCGGAGTTCGGGCGGTGTTTGTCGATGCAGTCCACCGTCAGTCCGTGGAACATGTAAAGCGGACCCATCCATTCGGAGTCACGTTTGGAGAGGTAATCGTTCACCGTAACTACATGAACTCCGTTGTGGGTAAGCGCGTTAAGGAAAACAGGTAGCGTAGCCACCAACGTTTTACCTTCACCTGTAGCCATTTCGGAAATTTTCCCCTGATGAAGCACCACCCCTCCGAAAAGTTGGACATCGTAATGAACCATGTCCCATGTGATTGGGTTTCCACCCGCGTTCCATACATTTTTGTACAGGGCTTTATCGCCCGAAATGGTAACGAAATCGTGTTTGGCTGCCAGGTCTTTGTCAAAATCATTGGCTGTAACCTCGATTGTCTCGTTCTCGGTGAAACGGCGGGCCGTATCTTTCATGATGGAAAAGGCATCGGGCAAGACCTCGTCCAACATTTTATCGTATTTTTCGGTGATCTCTTTTTCGAGTTTGTCAATTTCATCGTAAATTTTGTCGCGGTGGTCAATATCGGTTGATTCGATACTGTCTCTCAGTTCTTTGATTCTTTCAAGTTCGGGAGTTACAGAGTCGCTTATTTTTTTCTTCAGTTCTTCTGTCTTGTTTCGTAATTCATCGTTGCTCAAACCTACTACACCCTGGTAGGTTGCCTTGATTTTTTCTACAATAGGCTGGATTTCTTTTAAGTCGCGATCGGCCTTGTTTCCCAGTATTTTTTTTAATATATCGTTAAATCCCATGATTTTTTATTTTTGATTTAAAAATTGAAATAAAATAAATTGATTGATATTTTTTGGAAGAGACACACACTAAATAACACAAACATGCTGAAAAATGTGATGTTTATGCCGTTGGGTGGTTCTTCGGATCCTTTTTACGGGATGCGGAGGGGTGGGGATTTATTTTATTTTTTGCCAGTGATGTTGTTGCCAGATATATCTGTTCGAAAAAATAAATCCGGGACAACGTTTGTAAACGAAGGAAATATTTTTTTTAAGGATGAGTATGTGCTTGAAATGCTTTGGAAATACGGCATCGAGCGATATCCTGTCGCTGGTGACAACGGAAATCGGACTTTTGATTTGCTGCTGGACGGTGATGCCCGAACGATGGCTTTGTTCCTGCATTCCGAGATAGCCTTTTGCTTCTTCGGCCGAGGAGTTGCACCCTACCACCAATAAAATGGGCAATATATAATTCAGAGATTTCAACCGTATTTTGCTTTTTATTTTTTGTATTGTTGAAAAATTAACGAAACAAAGATACAACATTTTTGCCGTTTTCCGGCAGATGTTGTTGTTTACACCGTTTTATATAACAAACATCATTCCTTCTTTACGTTTATTAAAAATTAATGCATTATCCGGCCCTGTCTATGACAAATTGGCAGACCTGCACGTTTGGAGCTGAAAATTTCTAATTGTCATCAGATGAGTTTTGATTTAAATAAATTGGATATTCAGGAGGGTGATTTTTTTTGAATATAAAAAGGGTAAAATCTTTGAAAAATGGTTTTTTGTTCGGGTTTTTCCTATTATTTATTGTTAAAAAGTATTTTTTTTGCAATTATGTGTTATTTTTGCACCCGATTAAATTTTCAGGTATGAGTCAACAAGGTCAACAACATCATCATTTAACGAAGTTTAGTATAATTGGCGCCATCGTTACTCTGGGCATTGTGTACGGAGATATCGGGACATCGCCATTGTATGTGATAAAAGCTATTATCGGCGCTAACCCGCATTTCGATACCAATTACATTCTGGGGGCAATTTCCTGTATTATCTGGACACTGACTTTACAAACCACGGTAAAATATGTGTTGATTACCCTCCGGGCTGATAATAAGGGCGAAGGTGGAATTTTGGCGCTTTATGCCTTGGTGCGTAAAAGCAAAAAAAAGTGGCTCTACCTGATTGCCATTATCGGAGCCAGTACTTTGGTGGCCGATGGCATAATAACCCCTTCTATTACGGTTGTTTCGGCTATCGAAGGTTTGAAGGGTATCAATCCCGATACGCCCGTAGTCCCGATCAGTATTGTTATTCTTACCGTATTGTTTTTTATTCAGCAGTTCGGGACGAGCGCTATTGGCAAGTCGTTTGGCCCGATAATGGTGCTGTGGTTCGCGGTGCTTGGAACTCTCGGCGCGGTGCATATTTTTAGTTTGCCATTGATTCTGAAGGCTTTCAACCCGTATTATGCCATTAATTTGCTGATACATTATCCCAACTGGTTCTTGATTCTGGGGGCAGTTTTTCTTTGCACCACGGGTGCCGAAGCGCTGTATTCCGATTTGGGGCATTGCGGTATCAACAACATCCGGGTGAGCTGGGTATATGTGAAGCTCATGCTTATCCTGAATTATCTGGGACAAGGTGCCTGGGTACTTACACATGTTGATCAGGTGAACGAGGCGACTAACCCGTTTTATTCGGTGATGCCGGAATGGTTTGTGATTTTCGGGGTGGTACTGGCAACTGCGGCGGCGGTCATTGCCAGCCAAGCATTGATAAGCGGGTCGTTTACCATTTTTAGCGAAGCTATGAGCCTGAATTTTTGGCCTCGTCAACGGATTAAATATCCTACCGAAGTAAAAGGGCAGCTGTTTATTCCGGTTGTCAACTGGTTCCTGTACGCATCGTGCGTTGTCGTGGTTTTGTTTTTCCAGAGCTCGTCTCACATGGAAGCCGCTTACGGATTGTCCATTACCATCACCATGTTGATGACTACCTTACTGCTCACGGCTTATTTGCGCCATCATCATACCAATAAGTTCTTTCTGTACCCGATAATAATGCTGTTTTTCACCATCGAATTATCGTTCTTCACGGCCAATATGTTCAAATTTATGCATGGAGGTTGGGTTACCGTGGTGATTGCCGGATTTATCGCGCTGATCATGGTGGTGTGGTACAACGCCCGGAAGATTAAAAACAGCCACATGAAGTTCCTTAAGATTCAGTCGTTCTACAATATTATCGCTGATATTAAAAAGGATGAATCGATACCGAAATATGCCACTAACCTGGTATATCTGACCCGTGCTGATTACAAAACCGACATCGAAAGTAAAATCATGTATTCGATCATCAACAAGCAGCCCAAGCGTGCCGACCATTACTGGATTTTACACATTGATTACCTCGATAATCCTAAAACATTTGAATATACGTTCGAATCGTTAATCCCCGATACGCTTTTCAGGATCAATGTCCGCCTTGGCTTCAGGGTACAGCCTCTTATTAATCTTTATTTCAGGCAAATAGTGGAAGATTTGGTAACTAATAAGGAGTTTCAGCTCACGAGCAATTATCCATCGCTTCGGAAAAATAATATTCCTGGCGATTTCAAGTTCATCATAATCCACAGGGTGTATAGCTACGATCATACTACCGCGTTGAGAGAACGGATCACGATGACTTTGTACAACGTATTCAAGCACATCGGTGTCAACGATATGCGTGCTTTTGGATTGGATACCAGCTCGGTAACCCTCGAAACTGTTCCTATGATTGTTAAGTCGGAATATAAAGCAAAAATCAAACGGGTTGAATTATAAGTTCAGCTCGTTTGATCCTCCGTTCTTTTTTTATAAATAGCAGGTTATTTTATAATTGTTACCGACCCTTTGAGTGTACGGGTCTTTTTGCGGGCATCCTGATATTTAATCAGGTAGAAGTAAGTGTCGCAGCCTACCGCTTTTCCGTTTCTTTTCCCATCCCAGCCGTCAGTTCCCTTGTATAGTTCAATCCCGTTACGGTCGTAAATGGTGAGGTCGTAGTTGGGCATGAATTTTTCGTTGATGCCATCGCCATTCGGTGTGAAAACGTTTGGAACAAAAGGGGTTACAAAGATGGTGTCGGATGTGGAACTGCCGCACCCAATGCTGTTGGCAAGGGCAAGAGAGGGTACGTAATACGGTACATCACCGGAAATTTTGTACTCGTGCTTTACCGGATTTCCGCTGGCAACGTCGGATCCATCCCCAAAGTTCCACACATATTGTACGCTGTCCTGGGGTTGGGCCTGCAACGTTACTGTATTGTTCCTCAGATTGATGGTTCTGGGAGTAATGGTAAATGCCGGATCCGGGAATGACATTTCGGATGTTTTTATTGAAGCCCTTACTTCGCAATCTCTTTCGTTGTAAGCCGTAACCGTGTATTCATTTCCTTTTTTAGCGTAAATAGATGGTGTGGCAGCTCCTGTGTTCCATACATAACGTAGCCCGCCCGAAGCGGTAATAAGCGTGCTGTCGCCCAGGCAATAACGGGTATCTCCACTGAAAGTAACCTTCCACGCCGGTTCAATTACAACGTTTTTTGAAATGTATCCGGAAAAGCACGAGCGGTCGGTTGAAAAACCTTTGACTGAATAAGTTCCAGGTGTTGTTACTACAAGAGTTTGGGTGGTATCACCCGTGTTCCAGAGGTAATGGGCGCTACCGTTAGCTGTAAGTGTCGTGCTTTTCCCGGGACAGAAGATGGTGTCGCCCGTTATGAAAACTTTTAGTGGGTCGAATGTTTCTATCTCTTTGGTAAGGGTGTTGGTGCAGGTGGTGGCATCATTACCTACGGTTAATGAGATTTTGTGCTTTCCGTTCGAACTGAAAGTATGCTCCGGATTTTTTTCATCCGAAATAGTTCCGTCCCCGAAATCCCACGAAAAGTTGGTGAGTTCGCCATTGTTCATGTGCGATTTGTTGGTTAAAGCGATGTACTCGCTGCAGACACCCTTTGCGATGTCGAAATCGGCTACCGGGTTGAAGTGATACGTCCTTGTTTTCAGGGTTACGCTGCATCCCATTTCGGAGGTGAGGATACAAGTATATTCTGCGCCTTCAACCGGTTTGTCGAGAGATATGTTCCTTCCTTTGATGGTGTCGTTCTGAGGGGTAATCCAGGTATAGGTAAGAAATCCTTCGGGTGCCGAAAGTGCCGCTACCGAATCGTTGTTGCAGTAATCGGTTCTCAGGTTCAACGGCATGCATTCGGCCACAATGTAAGCGTAACAGTAATGACCTCCCTGCTTGCAATCGGCCGAAGTAAACATGATGTTGATATCGTTTCCGGCATAAGGCGAAAGGTCAATGCCAACCGCTGTCCAGTCGCGCCACAAAACTGCCGAGACAGCATCGTTGTTGTTCGTGTTGTTCGGGTCGTATCCGGGTGGATAGTAAGTGTGAAAGCCGGGTAAAGAGGGGTTGGCTACCACTGTATAGTCGGTGCAGGCCGAAACGTTTTCATTTTTCTGATTGGTAATGGATATTTTAAAAAAAGGTTTTGTGGCTTCGGTGTGCTGTTGTATCGGGTTTTGCATGACAATGGCAAACCTCCATATCAGGAGCGCGTTTTTAGCATCTACGTTCATGGTATAAGCCAGGGTTTGAAGGTTACAGCCAGTGGCATCGTTTCCCAGCCGGGCCGAGTATTTATATCCGTGGGGAATGGTTCTTAGTTTATAATCAGTGTTTTTGTCATATTGGGTAGTATCCGACATGATTTTATGCCTCCCCGTATTGGTACCGGTTACAGGCTGCGTGTTATGATAAATATCGGGGTAAACCGTTTCGACCCAGGATGTCCCGATCCAGTTGGAAAAATCGCCCATTTGAAATCCGATGTTCGAACAATTGGGAGTTCCGGCATTGATGGTCGTGAATGCCATCACGACCATCAATACCGAAACAAGCAGTTTTCCCCTGGTTTTCATAATAATACATATTATTGTTCTACGGGAACATTGTTGTCATCTTCAACCGGCAGTTCTTCTGGCGGTACGGTTTCATCAGCCGGACTTATGGCCGAATCGTTGGCTGTGGTGTCGGGGATATATACTGTATGGCAATTATAATCCCTCGAAATGGGCTCTTTCGGTTTTGTCGGGAATTTTCCGCGGTATTGTTTGAAGGATTCATCTTTCAAAACTTTTTCCATAAACAAGGCGAATACAGGGAGGGCTGTTTTGCTTCCTTCGCCCAACTGACCGGTACGGAAGTGCACGCTGCGGTGTTCGCCGCCTACCCACGCTCCGCCAATCAGGTTGGGGGTTACGCCAACGTACCAGGCATCGGAATGGTTGGAAGATGTTCCCGTTTTTCCACCGAAATCGGTGTTGTAGTGGAACAGATCCCATTCCCACAAGGCTTGCGATGTACCTCCGGGCTCGGTCATTCCTCCCTTGAGCATTTCAGTCATTAACCAGGAAATTTCGTAAGGTATTACCCTGTGTTGTTCTGTATCCGCCGAAAAAATCACATTACCATCTCTATCTTCGATGCGGGTTACCATGATCGGGTTATGATAATTTCCTTCGTTGATAACAGTTGCGTATGAGTTAACCAGTTCAAGCAGCGATACATCGGATGCGCCAAGTGAAGTGGACGGTTTATCTTCGAGAGGCGTTTTGATACCCAGTAAATGGGCCACACGGATAATCTCAGGAATGCCCACTTCCTGGGCTACCTGCACGGCAATGGAATTGATTGATCGGGCAAATGCCAGTTTCAATGACATTTGAGCTCCGCTGAAATAACCGTTAGCGTTGTGTGGCGACCATGCTTTTTGTCCTCCTTTCTCGTTGTAAGTCCATGTAACGGCCTTATCCACACGGGTATCGCAGGGCGACATGCCGTGGATCATGCCGGCGGTATAATCAAAAAGTTTAAATGTCGAGCCCGGCTGCCTTTTCGATTGGGCAACTTTGTCGTACTGCCAGAATTTATAATTGATATCGCCTACCCACGCTTTTACATCTCCGGTATGGGGTTCCATGGCTACAAAACTGCAATGCATGAAATGGTTCATGTAACGGATAGAGTCCATCACGCTCATCGTTGTGTCCTTTTCTCCATGCTTGTAATCAAATACTTTGGTACGATGGGGTTTGTTTAGATAATAAAAAATGGAATCGGTATCGTTCCCGTATTTTTTTTGAAGCGCTTTATAACGCTCTGTTTTTTGGGCAATATCTTCCACAAAATGTGGGATTTCATTGTGTTTTTCGTCCTGCCACGGATTTTGCCCGCGCCAGTGATTGAAAAATCTTTGCTGTACTACCCTCATTTGTTTATCAACGGCTTCTTCGGCATATTTCTGCAAGCGGGAGTCGATGGTTACGTAGATTTTCAGTCCATCAGAATAAATGTCGTATCCAGTCTGTTTCTCCCAGTCGCTCAGGTATTTAGCCAGATAATCCCTGAAATGCAAAGCATTCCCATCAAGGCTTTCTTCTACACTGTATTTCAATTGGATAGGAATTCCTTTCAGCGAATCGCACTCCTGCTTTGAAATGACGTTATGCTGCACCAGGTTTTCGAGCACTACGTTGCGCCTTTTGAGGGAACGTTTCGGGTGCGAAATGGGGCTGTAATAAGTAGTGGCTTTGAGCAACCCCACCAATGTGGCCGATTGTTCGAAGTTCAGTTTGTCGGGAGTGGTTTTAAAGAATGTTTTTGCCGCGGTTTTTATACCGTAGGAGTTACCCCCGAAATCAACCGTGTTGAGGTACATGGTGAGAATATCGTTTTTGGAATAAAACATCTCGATTTTTACGGCGGTAGTCCATTCTTTCGTTTTCGAAATCAGCAACCTGATGCCCGGAATTTTACCGAATAACCCGGTGGAGTACTGGTTCCGGGTTTTGTACATGTTTTTTACCAACTGCTGGGTGATGGTGCTGGCACCGCGTGAATGCCCCTTCATCATGTCTTTGATAGCTGCGAATACTCCCTGGATGTCGATGCCGAAATGTTTGTAAAAACGTTCGTCTTCGGTGCAAATCAGCGTATTAATCAACTTGGGCGAAATCTCCCCGAAAGTAACAGGTGTACGGTTTTCGTGGTAATATTTACCAAGTATTTTGCCATCCGAAGTGATAATTTCGGACGCCACAGCCTGATTAGGATTGCTGATGCTGCGCAAACTTGGCGATTTGCCAAACAACCACAAAAAGTTAATATCTACCAGAAACAGGTATAAGATAAATACCCATATAAACGTTAAAAAAAGGTTCAGCGCCTTTCGGTACCAAGGCAGTCCTTTGAAGCGAACCATCCTTTTTTTGCGCCAGATTACAATTTTTTTCCAGTATTCAACGGCTATGTCGATATAAAATTTTATCTTCTCGAAGTATTTTTTCATCTGTATGTCATTGATTTTTTTTGAAGTGTTAATTTTTGCCGGAAAATTTTGTGCTTCAACGTTGAAACGTCAGATTTGTAAACTTGTTTTTATTTGAAGATCACAAAAACAGAAATACAAAAGCGCTCGGTGTTTTAAAAACGTTTTATATCCTGTTTTTATTACTTATTTAAATATGAATCCGGTGGAATTGTGTAAACTTCTGTTTTACAAATCTTTTTCTCCACATGTTTATCACCGATATAATTTTACATTTGTTATATCCATCGAATTGCAAAGTTAACTGAAATGATAGTATTTTCAGCAAAACCGAAACATTTTTTAAATTATCTCTTCACCATCACTTTGGAATAATTCTATTTCGATTGATTTGCCGCTGAATGGCTATCCCGTGATTGTGCCCTTTCCTCCCGGTTTATCCTTTATCAGCTTGTTGGCGGATAGCAATTATGAAAGCATGTGGTTATTTTCCATTTGCATGTTATTTTTAGTTACAGACCTTAAAATAATTTTTATAGGCCGTAAGTGATGCGTTTTGATGCAAATCCATACCATATCCGGCTTAATACGAATCTTGAAGTTATTCTATTTAGAGTATAATTTATTTTTTTTAAGAAAAAGAATAATTTAATAAACATAAATAAATAAATATCATGAACCACATTTGTTAATTTATTTATAACTTTGCTGTCATAAAAATCAAACCTAAAAACAATTTTTAGGTAATATTATTTTTGCCCTGCCTTGCTTTTTCAATATCAGTTATTTATGTTTAACGGTAGCTGAGTTCAATTTTCCAGTATTGCCGGCTTCAACAGCCTTCGTCTTTTATAACATTTCTTAATATTGCGGGTATTTGAATTTTCCACTATCGGTGTTGAGAAATGCCTATGCCTGAAGTTTTGCCTTTCTGGTACTTCATCTGAGTTTACCTGATACATAAATACATTGATTTTTCAAATTTACCTGTACCAATGGATGTCTTTTATCATGTGAAATAAATTAAAGGTACTATTATTATTTAAAGTTTTTATTTTATGAATGAACGTTACTTCAGTTATTTGAAACGCGTTTCAACGGTCAGCATTTTATTCTTGTTTTTAGGATTTCCTCAAATTTTTGCTGCTACGTTCCGGAACGATTCTATTTATTCGAAGTGGATAATTAATTCCAGAATGGGTGATTTCCGGAATAAAACCACTAATTGCAGTTTTAAAACTCCGACAACAACGCGCTCTGTTTCTTGGGATTATGTGCCCGGATTAGTGGCAAAAGGGATTTTGAAGGCTTGGGAACAGTACAAGAATTATTCCTGGAGCTCCTATTTTTTCACTGGAATTCAGGATTACGCCGATAATATTACTATGTCGCTTGGCCAAAGCAATATCGATGATTTGAATGCGGGCAAAATCTACTTTGAACTTTATAGAGGTGCGGTTGCTGCCGGACAAACAACGAAGGCGGCTACTTACAAAACCAATGCAACTACTTGCCGCAATACCCTTAAATACAAGCATAACCGTATTGGAGGAGCCAGCTTTAAATCGGGATCGACCACTTATGCCACTACCGTAACCAACGGAATAGGTAAAAATGGTTTTTGGCACAAGGCATCTTATGTAGATGAGATGTGGCTTGATGGATTGTACATGGGCCCGGCGCTGTATGCCGAATGGCAGGGTTGCTTCGGTAGCGATTCAACAACTACCAAACAAAACCAGGCTTGGGACGATATTGTTTTACAATTCGATACTATTTTCAAACATACTTGGGACGACACGAAAAAGCTGAATTACCACGCGTGGTCGGCAAAACCATCGAACGATACGTATTGGGCCAACCAAACTACCGGTTGTTCTTCGGAATTCTGGGCAAGGGGAGAAGGCTGGTTTTTCGGGGCTTTAATGGATGTGCTTGAATATATCCCGGCGACTCATGCCGGCAGGGCGCGACTGATCTCTTACGCCAATAAGGTGGCTGCCGGACTGGCCGCCCGTCAGGATGCCGCCACCGGATGCTGGTATCAGTTGCTTCAGTACGATGCTTCTAAGGTAGGTACTTCTTGTTCTCAGGCTAACTATATTGAGTCATCGGCTTCTTCCATGTTTACGTATTGCTATTTTAAAGGGATACGCCTTGGCGTTCTGGATCGCGATACTTACCTTCCCGTTGCTTTAAAGGCTTATAAAGGACTGGTCTCTAATTTTGTGGTGGAAGAGGGAAGCCCCGGAACTATTAAGCTGATTCAGAGTTGTACGTCGGCGGGTTTGGACAATTCTTCGAGAAAAGGGGACGCCAACTACTATTTATGCGGGAGTGATGTGGGGATTAACAACAACACGGAAGGTAAAGTTTTCGGTCCGTTCATTATGGCCAGTGTGGAGTACGAACTTCAGGACAATACAACGTGGAGTGTAACGATCAACGGACAAACCCCTGCGTTTGATGAATCGACAAATACATATACGATGACCTTGCCCACTTATACCGAAGCGCTGACGTTCCCGGTTGCTTTCCATAAGCAACTGCTTGCTTCCACCAATTATACAACGGGTGTAAGTTATGATTTCTCCACTCCGATGAGTCTGGTTGTAACCTCGAAAAGTGGTGTGGCTAAAACATATACCCTCAAGGTTGTAACTGCTCCCGATACCCGAAAAAGCTTTACTTCCCTTAAAATAGGTGGTGAAGATCCTGCTTTTGATTCAGGGACAAATACATATACGCTTACTGTGCCGAAGGGTAGCAGTCTGGTTCAAACGGTCGATTTTACAATTCCTTCTACTGCCACAGCCAACTTTGTTTCGGGAACTACGCACGATTTTACTACTCCGCTTCCTATCATCGTAACGGCACAGGATGGCTCAACTGCCACATATACCCTGAAGTTGGCGCAATCTGTCAATACCGATGTGCAGCACGGTTCCGATACAAAAAGTGTGTGGTTGGAAGGGAAGATCATACGCAATGTCCGCAATTTAAAAATTGAATTGTACGATACTACCGGCAGGCTGCTCAAAACCGATAATCGCGATATGGATTTGAGTAAATATGCTAAAGGTGTTTATCTTGTTAAAATCGCAGATTTAGAAACAATTAAGGTGGGTTTATAAACGAGTTTTATCAGCAATGATGAGTGCTGGCTTATCAGAATAGTTTTTAGATTAAATAACTATACCAACCGTATTGAGATAAACCTTAATACGGTTGGTTTTTTATATGTTTTTATCCAGCTTTGTTTGGCATATCCGTTTTTTTGGAGGGGGATCAATTGCCGAAGATGCTTAAACTATGAATATGCTTCGTACCTTTACCTGTTTTGAACGGTATCCTAAAAGTTAGATAAAAAACTTTTTGGGTATAGTTCGGAGATTGGGGCTGTTTCTGTATCTGTCAGCAAGGTAATAACATGATAATATTGCTCCATTTGATGACAAAGATTTCTTTGTTTGAAATATTGCGCAACCCCGGGAGCGGGTGTTAGCAGTAGTCCTTTTTTTTGTCTAATTAGTAAGTATGGTGTTGCAATTAACGAAATCATTCCTGCTGAAATTCCTGTCACGATAAAGTGTCCATATAATTTATAATCAAGTCCAGTCATAAGTCGAACAGCAACAATTATTATAGTCAATGCAATAAAAATAGCCCAATAATTTCTGTTTATTTTTCTATTTAGTCGCGCCTTAAAAAGCATGTAATGCTAATATAATCAATAAAATATCATTAATAATAGTTGTATATGTCTGCAAGTTTTCGTATATTCGATGCGTAATTCTTGCAAATAAATTATGTTATCAAAGCAAAAAGACACAACACAACGCAGTATGTTTTTTGGATTAGAAGATATGCTCGATCAAAGACATCCGATGTATATTTTAGCCAATAAAGTAGATTGGCAAATGTTTGAAGATTCGTTCTCACCATTATATTGTCAGGATAATGGGCGTCCGGCAAAACCGATTCGGTTAATGGTCGGATTATTGATCCTAAAGCATTTGCGCAACATTTCAGATGAAAGTGTGGTGGAGCAATGGAGTGAAAATATTTATTACCAATACTTTTGCGGTCAAAAAGAGTTTATACCTGTTGAACCCTGCGAAGCATCGGAGTTGGTTCATTTTCGTCATCGGATTGGAGAATGGGGGATTGAATTGATACTCAAAGAAAGTATTCGTATGAATGGCAATGACAGCCATGATTCAACGGCGAGTATTGACACTACTGTTCAGGAGAAAAATATCACTTTTCCAACAGACAGTAAACTGCATCGAAAAATAATAGACAAGTGCAGGAAGATAGCGGGAAAAGAAAATCTCCCGGTCCGTCAAAGCTACACACGCACGCTAAAGAGATTAAGTTTAGACCAGCGTTTCAGGAATCATCCACGCAACAAGTGGAAAGCCAGAAAAGCCGATAGAAAAGAAAAAACGATTGCCGGCAGATTAGTTCGTGAGTTGGAGAGAAATTTATTATCCAATTCAAGGTATCAGTCTGATATTGATTTATTTAAACGTGTTTTAAGTCAGAAAAAGGGCGATAAGAATAAGGTTTATTCAGTGCATGAGCCTGATGTTCAGTGTATATCGAAAGGTAAAGAACATAAAAAATATGAATTCGGGAACAAGGTTTCGATTATCTACACCCAAACCACGGGAGTGATTATTGGAGCTATGGGCTTTCGAAATCCGTATGACGGACACACGATTGAAGCAGCATTGGAACAAGCCGAAAGGTTATTGGGCAAAAGAACAATAAAGACATTGATTGGGGACAGGGGTTACAAAGGGAAAAAACAAATAAACGATACGACCATCGAAATACCAAAGCCATTTAACAACAAAAAACAATCGCAATATCAACAGAATAAGCTTAAAAAACAATTTAAAAGAAGAGCAGCTATTGAACCCATTAATGGTCATTTAAAAACAGACCACCGCTTAAATCGTAACTTCTACAAAGGAATTACGGGCGACAACATTAATGTAATGCTGGCAGCAGCTGCTTTCAACTTCAAAAGGATGATCAATAAATGGAAATCATCGTTTTGGCTCGTATTTAAAATACAAATTGTTGACTTGATAAACGCTATGTTTTACCAAATCAACAATTATTTCAAACTAAAATGGGCTTTTTAAGGCTCGACTAATTAATATACTGAATACAAACTCACTTGTTTGTTTCTTAGATACTTATTCAGGCTCGAAAAAGGAAAAACAAAGGGCGCAAAATCTATGGTTCGATATACAAAAATGTTATCAGGCGTGTGTTGCTATTCCCTTTGTTAATTCTTCCCTGTTTGAGTGCAAATATCTCAATTTTTTGTCAATTTGAAATATCATGCAAACATACGAGGCGTGTGTTATGCGTTAGGTGTTTTTTCAGATTCTTTAAAATTAATTATTTCTTGTTTATTTCATTCTCGTATTTTACAACACCTGGTTTTCTATCAGTCTTCTTTTGTGGAAGGGAGCTATTTTGTGTAGTTTTTTCAATAGATTTATTGACAGAACTTGAAATCTGAGATTTCCCATCTTGTAATGAAATTGTCAATAAAGCACCAATTACACCTCCTAAAATGGCTGAAATTAAGGCTGTTGATCTTTCTAAACCTTTAGTGCGTCTGCTTTCAAAAAAATGTATTAATTCGGTTGTCTGTTTTACTGGATAATTAGTTATTTCTTCAAGTTCCTTGTCTATGAATGTTTTAAAAAATATTTCATCTTTAATCGAGAACGTCGATTTATAGTCGTTATGCTGTATACTTGTCTGAAAAATATCATCTCCTTCGAATATCGCAATGTCTGTAAATAGCTTTTCTATTAGTCTTGGTTTGTTGAATATTCTCCGGAATGCTCCCTTAAAGCCTTTTGCTTTTTGCAAATCTAATAAAGAAGTAAGGTCTTCTTGTATTAAAAACCAATTATGCATTTTAGAACTTCGTCTTTGTATACATTTATAGAAAAAACCAAATTCATCTTGAATTGAATCATATAAATAATCAAAAGCCTCGTTTGCATTATTGATAGAAACTGGGTTATAATAGATTGTCAATCTGTCGTAACCTTTCTTTATTTCTTCAACAGGATTGAATAACCAGTCGTCAGTTTGATCTGTTTCTTGAGGAGAAATGAAAAAATCACAATGAAAAGGACTTGGACCAAGACATTCAAATTTTATATATTCAGATTTGCTCGAAATTAGTTCTTTTTTAATAAATTCTCTAACAATTTGAACAGCACTAGAAGGGTCATTTTCTTCTGTAGGATTTACTGTTTCAACAACAGCAACAGGCAAATAATAACTTTGGAAAATCTTTACTTTAAAATTTTCTGTAAATGTTGATAAATATTTTTCGTTTGTATCTGATAATTCTGCTTGTATTCTATAAGGAATGTATATATCAAACTCTATTTCTAAAATTAGTGTATGAGGGAAAAAGTCATTACCATAATCAAGATTTTCTAATGATTCTGTTATACTTGTCTCAAATTCTTTAAATTCCTCGTCAGTATCAATTTTCAAATTAGTCAAACTAGTTATTTTAGATAGAGACTTTTTTAATTCATCTAAATATTCAGAACCACTAAAAGTAAAAGGCGGATTTTTTCTCACTCCAAAATGAAAGCATCCAATTCCAAAGGATTTTTGTGTACTCATATTTTATTATTTTAGGGTCTTAATTTTTTTTACACTTACGCATAACGCGAGTCTGCGCAAAAACTCCCTTCATCATTTATATATTCGGATACCTGACTGAGAAAAAATCCATCTGCGCCATTCTCAGCGATTCTATTTTAGTTTTTGCGCAGTCTGACGAAGGGGGCTAACTGACATTGGCGGATTTGCGGGAGCTTTTCTGTCGAAAGACAGAAACGTGCGAGCGTAAATCTGACAATGTGAATACTTTTTGACCCCGCCAGTGCAGATAGCCTGTGTTATGTGCATTTTATTTCTTTTTTCTTCTTATTCTTCTAAAAATATTTAGTCTTTTTAATAAAGTAATTATTTCTTTCCAAATATTTTTTAATAGCCAAATTAAGTTAAAATATTTAAGGATCAATGATATACCAAAGAAAATAGCTAAAAATAAAATTACAAAGAAAAAAATACTATTAAATGAAAATATTTTAGAAAAGATTGTATTCCATCTTTTTATTAAAATTAATATCATCCATACTATCATCCACATTCCATACCATAAAATCACTTCACCTTTATGTAATGAATTCCAATAATGCTTTAATTTTGTTTTAGCATTGAGTTGTGAAATAATTTCATCCCTGAATTTATAATCAAGTATTTTTCTCTCATATTGTTCCTGATCATTTATATTGAAAATTTTTTCTAATTCTAGTATATTGTTTTTATTAAATTTCATCGATGCTCTTTCTCTCAATTCGTGAACTAAAATAATGAACATAAATAAAAAGATAACAATCAATTCAGGCGTAAGTGTGTTACATTTATCTAAAGTAAATATTACAAATCCGACGTTAATTGTGATTGTCCATTGTCTAAGACTTGAGACCTTATTTTCTATTTTTTGATAACTTGAGAAACCTGTATCAAATTCCTTTAATACTAATTTCTCTTTTCGTTCAAAAAATAATCTTTTAGCATTTTTATCTTCCATAAAGCGTATGAAATCATAGTTTTATATATTCTTTTCGATTTTGGTATAATTTATTCTTTGACAAGAAATAGGATTAAGTTTGTAAAATATTTCTTGCCCCTAACATACAGTAGTGTTAGGTGCCGTTTTTTGGTTTATTCCAACTATTACTAAACAATTATTGAGTTTATGTTTGATAAACACAGTTGTTGTTTGTTGGCAATAAACCAAAGAATAGAGATTTTTTCAAAAAAAATCGGTAAAAAAAGTCTGTCCGTACAATAAACATCAATCGGCAAACGTTTAAATCGAAATTGATTTTCGTATTCGTACAGAAAATCATTGCTCGAAAGCAAAATCGGCTCTCCGATAAAGCTATTTCTCTCCAGCCTTTTTGATTCCGATCAATTTTGAAGCCGTAGGCTTCTAATTTCGATTTAATCTAATGCCGTAACTGCCGGTTACGGCAGACTTTTTTTTTAAAATTGCACCTAACAATAATATATGTTTAGTTAACCGGACATATATCACTCAAAAAATATTTTTATGTAAGTTTTATTTTAAAAAACCAAGCCCTGAATAAAAACAGGATGCTTAATTGTTAAAAACTCACAAACATACAATTATTTTTATTTAGCAGTACTTTTATTGACACAAATTAACAAAAAAATATCAACAAATCTCCTTAAGTGTCAATGTGTTTCCCAAAGTTTCCAAATTTAACTTATCTAAAAATCATTAAAAACTCTTTGCCCACGGTGCTTTGCCTTGTCAAAAACCGGACAAACCCCAGATGGGTCGTATCCCTGTTTTTGTAGCAAATAGAAACCGCGCCGGCAATGATGGAAGTAAACGTCCGTGGCCTTACCCATGAGGTACGGGGATGGTGGGAGAGAGCATGACCGCCGACCGCACGGAACACGGCCGGAACTCGAAGCGCCGATGAAAAATGAAATTTGTTGGTTTTCTTTCCTGAAAGGGAATCCGAACGGATGTTTGTCTTTGAAGAGAGGGTCGAAATACTTGCATGGGATGTGACGATTTTTATCTAACCCTTTATTTGTGTCGAGGTTTCTCCGGTTTTTTGGAGAAACCCATGGCCCCGGTATAATGATATCTATTTTCTGATGAATACCGCATCATCGTAACTACTTTAATTTGGTTGCCGTTTTTAAGTAATTACTCGCCGCGAAAAGTTTAAAAAAAATTCTCAAAGTCTTGTTGAAATAGACTTTGAGAATTTTGCTCTCCCTCTTGGACTTGAACCAAGGACCCTCTGATTAACAGTCAGATGCTCTAACCGACTGAGCTAAGGAAGAATTTTATCGGGCAAAATTTTCATTTGCGAATGCAAAAGTAATAGGTTTTTCTGAAATATGCAATATCTTTGCAGAAAATTTAAGAATTATATTTTATGAGAAAAATACTTGGCATGGGTAATGCATTGACTGACATTTTATTCCGGATCGAATCCGATGATGTTTTAATGCAACTCAATTTGCCGCGGGGTAGCATGCAGTTGGTCGATGGTGCGAAATCGGCCGAAATTTCAGCTTTTTTGAGCGATGTGGATAAAACAATGGCTGCCGGAGGGTCGGCTTCGAACACTATCAATGGAATTTCGAAGTTAGGTGGTGATGCCGCTTTTGTCGGGAAAATCGGACACGATGATATCGGTACGTTTTTCAAACAAGATATGGTCAACAATGGCGTAACGCCTGCATTGCTTTCATCTGACACGCCTTCAGGAAGGTGTATCGTGCTGGTTTCGCCTGATGGAGAACGTACCATGTGCACTTATCTTGGCGCTTCTGCCGAAATTGTTGCCGGCGATTTGAAACGGGAGATGTTCGATGGTTACGATATTTTCCACATCGAAGGATATTTGGTACAGAACCATGATTTGATTCGTGAAGCTGTAAAATTAGCTAAAGAGTCGGGGTTGATGGTTTCTATTGATTTGGCCAGTTACAATGTAGTGGAAGCTAATTTATCCTTTTTACAGGAGATCATTGAAAAATACGTCGATATTGTTTTTGCCAACGAAGAAGAATCGAAGGCCTTTACCGGTTCCGATCCTGAAAACGCGCTGATACACATTTCCGGGAAATGTAGCATCGCGGTTGTGAAAATAGGGAAGGAGGGTTCGTTGATTAAGTCGGGCGACGATATTCACCACGTGAAACCGTTCCTGACCGAATGCATCGACACGACCGGTGCCGGTGATTTATATGCGGCCGGTTTCCTGTTCGGGCTGGCCAACGATTATCCGCTTGATATTTGCGGCAAAATCGGTTCGCTGGTGTCGGCCAATGTTGTGGCGGTAGTTGGCGCCAAAATGACCGATGCGGTATGGCGCAGGATTCAAACGGAAATCATCCGTTTCGTTACTGTTTAAAAGGATGATCCGGAAAATAAAACTATATTGGGGCATTGTTCTTTCGATGATTATCTGGTCCTTCTCTTTTATCTGGACCAAAGATGCCATCCTGTCTTTTCACCCGGTAACCATCATAACGGCCAGGCTTTTCCTGGCTGTTATTTTAATGTTCGGTTATCTGAAAATATCGGGTAGTTTCCAGCTGATGAAGAAAGCCGACATCGGACAATTCATGCTGCTGGCGCTTTTTGAACCGTTTTTATATTATGTAGGGGAAACTTACGGGCTTACCATGGTCGATTCGTCGCTCACGGCGGTGATCATCGCCACGATTCCTCTCTTCGCTCCACTTTTCGCTTTTTTGTTCCTCAGGGAGCGCACCAGTTTGCTGAATATGGCCGGTATCGTGGTTTCGCTTTGCGGCGTGTTGTTGGTGATATATCAGCCCGGAACGGGGTTTGCCGCGAATCCGGCAGGAGTGGGGCTGCTCTTTTTTGCGGTAGCATCATCCATCGGATATACCATTGTCTTACAAAAAATTCCGGCCGGATATTCGTCCATCAACATTATTTTTTACCAGAGCATTATTGGGCTCGTTTACTTTATTCCGGTGTTTATCTTAGTGGATGTTCCGGTTTTCGATTTTTCAGTCATAAAGCCGGTTTCAGTCATCTCTATTGTGTTGCTTTCGGTTTTTGCGTCGGTGGTCGCTTTTGTTTTATTTGCCGGTGTGGTAAGAAAAATCGGAGTTTCGCACACCAATGTTTTTACTAACTTGATACCTGTATTCACAGCTTTTTTAGCTTATGTTTATCTGGGCGAAAGGATTTCGGCACTGAAAATAACGGGCATCGTCGTTGTAGTTTCAGGCTTGTTTGTGAGCCAGTTGAAAAGGTTCAGCCCGACCGATTTGCCAAAACAATAAATATCCAGGTGTTCAAATTACCGATATTGTTTTTAAATCGAAAAAAAAATTGTAATTTTGCTAAAAATTATATTATTAAGATTAAAACAAGTTATATAAATTCTCATAAAAACGATATTTTTTATCGGGTTTATGAGAATTTAGCATACATATATAAATAGTTAATTTTCATTGAAATGGATTCGTATTTAAACGATGAGAAGGAGTTCACAGTTGATTTTTTTTATGATGTTTTGTTTAATGGAAAGCCGGTAAACATCGAAGATGGCAGACTGAGAAATCTGGACCGGTCGTACAAATTTTTGCTTGATTTTTCGAAGGATAAGCTTCTTTATGGCATTACCACCGGGTTTGGCCCTATGGCTCAGTACCGTATCAGCGATAGCGACCGGGTGGCTCTCCAGTATAACCTGATCAGAAGCCATTGTGCTGGTTCGGGAAACCACATTGATCCCCTGTATGTGAAAGCTGCAATGATATGCCGGTTGATAGCTGTTTTACAGGCCAAATCGGGCATTCATCCCGATTGCGCGTTGCTTTTACGCGATTTTATTAACAACGATATTATACCCGTAATTTACGAGCACGGCGGAGTGGGGGCCAGTGGCGATTTGGTGCAATTATCACACATGGCGCTCGCGTTGATCGGCGAAGGGGAAGTTCATTTCCGCGGCGAAATAGTCCCAACGGCGCAAGCCATGGAAGCTTGCGGCCTGCATCCGATTTCCATTCACATCCGCGAAGGTTTGTCGCTTATCAACGGAACTTCGGTGATGACCGGTATTGGTATCGTCAATCTTATTTACGCCAAACGTCTGTTCCAGTGGTCGGTAGTGGCTTCATCGTTGATAAATGAAATTGTAGATTCGTTTGATGATGGCTTTTCCGTTGAGCTCAACGCCGTAAAACATCACAAAGGACAAAATGATGTGGCGGCTTTTATGCGTTCGGTATTATCCGATAGTAAACTGATAAAGAACAGGAAGGACGAACTTTTTGCCCGCAAGGTAACCGAAAAGGTATTGAAGGAAAAAGTGCAGGAATATTATTCTTTACGCTGTGTCCCTCAGATTTTGGGACCGGTGGCCGATACTATCCGATATGCCGAAGATGTAGTAATTAACGAAGCTAATTCGGTGAACGATAATCCAGTGGTGGATGCGGACACTGAAAATGTATATCACGGCGGAAATTTCCACGGCGATTATATTTCGCTTGAAATGGATAAACTGAAGATTGTGGTAACCCGTATGACTATGCTCAACGAGCGCCAGCTTAATTTTTTGCTCAACCCGAAATTGAACGATAAGTTTTCCGCTTTTGTCAATTTGGGTGTGTTGGGCCTGAATCTTGGAATGCAGGGAACTCAGTTTACTGCCACTTCTACTACTGCCGAGTGCCAGACGCTTTCGTTCCCCAATTACCTGCATAGTATTCCTAATAACAATGATAACCAGGATATTGTGAGTATGGGGACTAACTCGGCGCTCATCGCTAAGAAAATTATTGATAATTCGTTTGAGGTATTATCAATTTATTTTATATCTTTGATTCAGGGAATTGACAACATCAACGCTAAAGATAAGCTGGCATCGAAAACCAGAAGCGTTTACGACACGCTCAGGAACATTGTGCCGGCTTTTGCCGATGATACAACCAAATACCGCGAAATAAAAGCTGTAAGCGATTATTTGAAAAATAACGGCGTCGATTTTATTGATTTTTGAAACATACAGAGAAAATATTTTCCAGATAAATTTATTGATAATACACAACCTATTGTAAACGAATGAAATATGCGTTAGTAACCGGTGGATCAAGAGGTATTGGCAGATGTGTGAGTATTGAATTGGCAAAACTTGGCTATCCGGTAATAGTGAATTACCAATCGAATGAAACTGCTGCCCGGGAAACGGAAGAGCTAATTGTAAATGCAGGAGGAAAAGCCGAAATTTTGCAATTCGATGTCTCGAAAGTGGATGAGGTGGATGCAGCGCTTATGTCGTGGCAGGAAGCTCACCCCGATGACTATATAGCTGTGTTGGTGAACAATGCCGGTGTTCGTGAAGACACCATGATGATGTGGATGCAGAACGAACAGTGGGAAAACATTATAGGTATTCATCTGAACGGTTTTTTCTATGTTACGCGTCGCTTGCTGAAAGATATGCTTACGAAACGTTTCGGCCGGATTATCAACGTCGTATCGCTTTCGGGGCTGAAAGGACTGCCCGGACAGACAAATTATTCGGCGGCTAAAGCCGGTGTAATAGGAGCCACCAAAGCCCTTGCCCAGGAAGTGGGGAAAAGGAATGTAACCGTAAACGCGGTGGCGCCCGGTTACATTGCTACCGAAATGACAAAAGACCTCGATGAAAAGATGCTCAGGGAGATGATTCCTGCCAACCGGTTCGGGAAACCCGAAGAGGTGGCATATCTGGTATCGTTTTTGGCATCGGAACAATCGGCGTACATTACCGGTGAAGTAATATCGATAAATGGAGGATTATATACTTAAACGAATTTAATATTTTTAAGAAAATCCGGATGAGAAGAGTAGTAATTACCGGCATGGGAATTTATTCGTGTATCGGTAAAAATTTAGATGAAGTTACCCAATCGCTTTACGAAGGCAAATCAGGCATAGGAATTGAGGAAGCCCGTACGGAATACGGCTACAGATCGCCGCTGACAGGCATTGTTGAACGCCCGAACCTGAAACCTTTACTCGACCGCAGGCTTCGTACCGGGCTGGCCGAGGAGGGTGAGTACGCCTATATGGCTACCCGCGAAGCTTTGGAAAACGCCGGAATTGACATGCAATACCTCGAAGAAAACGAGGTGGGGATTTTTTACGGCAACGATTCGTCGGCTAAAGCGGTGATTGATTCGCACAACATTGCCGTAACCAAAAAAGATACAACGCTGATGGGTTCAGGCGCCATTTTCCAGTCGATGAATTCGACGGTAACCATGAACCTTTCGGTTATTTTTAAACTTCGAGGTATCAACATGACCATAAGCGCTGCTTGTGCCAGTGGATCACACTCGGTAGGTTTGGGCTACCTGTTCATTAAAAATGGATGGCAGGATGTGGTGATTTGTGGTGGCGCTCAGGAAACCAACTATTTGTCGATGGGAAGTTTCGATGCCTTGAGCGCGTTCTCGGTTCGTACCGACGATCCTGCTAAAGCCTCGCGTCCTTTCGATGCCAATCGCGATGGCCTGGTGCCGAGCGGTGGAGGCGCTACGCTGATTCTCGAAGAGTACGAACATGCCGTAAAACGAGGAGCTACTATTTTGGCCGAAGTGGTGGGATATGGCTTTTCATCGAATGGCGGGCACATTTCGCAACCGAACGACAAAGGATCATTTACGGCCATGAAACGGGCGCTGGACGATGCCGGGCTTACCGCCGCCGATGTGGATTATATCAATGCCCATGCAACTTCCACGCCGCTTGGCGACCAGTACGAAGCCATGGCCATTGATGCGCTTTTTGGGGAGTTTCGCCCGCCGGTAAGTTCTACTAAATCGATGACAGGACACGAATGTTGGATGGCCGGAGCCAGCGAAATTGTATATTCGGTGCTGATGATGCGTAATTCATTTGTAGCGCCAAATATCAACTTCGAAACTCCCGATGAAAATTCGGCTAAACTCAATATCGCCACTAAAACCCTTGATAAAAATATCGATGTTTTTCTTTCCAATTCTTTTGGATTTGGGGGAACCAACAGCGCTTTGGTGGTGAAAAAAATTAAATAAGTAATCATTTTATAAACAGATAATAAATTTTCCAGGTAAATTGACATGACACGAGCAGAAATTGAGAAAATTACAAATGAATTTTTAGTTGAAGAAATTGAAATCGACGAAAGTGCCCTGAAACCTGAAGCTCTTCTGAAAGACGATTTAGGCATTGATAGCCTCGATTTTGTTGATATAGTGGTGATTGTGGAACGTAATTTCGGTTTCAAGATCAAAGCCGAAGAGATGGCTACCGTAACAACTTTAGGGGCTTTTTACGATTATATCGAAAATAAATTACACGAACTTGGCAAGTAAAAAAAAGAATTGGCACGGTAAAACCGGAGGCGGTTCTTTTGGTCAGCGGGCGCTATTCGGCTATTTCAGGCATGGAAGCGTACGTTTGGCTTACGGCATAATGGGTTTTGTAATTTTTTTTTATTTAATCATTAACCGGAATGCCACTCGCAATATTTATCGATATTTTCGCCAACGTCAACGTTTCGGCAGAGGCCGCGCGGTTGTTAACGTTTATCTGAACCATTATTTATTCGGCAAAACGCTGATTGATAAATTTGCCCTTTTTGCCGGACGAAAAAACGAATACAGCATCGAACAAACCGGCGTTGAATGGTTCAACAATGCCGCTATGGACAAGGAAAGGGGAGCGATTCTGGTGCATGCGCACGTGGGTTGTTCCGAGATAGTTGGTTATACGTTATCTCAACCTTATAAAACCATCAATGCGGTGGTGTATGGCGGCGAGGTGGAAACAATGCAGCGCTTCAGGAGCAATATACTGAGCGGTCAGAATGTGAAGATGATTCCGGTAGTAGATGGTTTCTCACATATTTTTGATGTAAACAACGCATTGAAAAACAATGAATTTGTAAGTATTTCGGCCGATAGAATTTACGAAGGTTCCAGAAATCATCCGGTAAATTTTATGGGTGCGGTGGCGGAATTCCCAATAGCTCCTTTTCAGTTGGCAGCAAGGATGAAAGTTCCGGTACTTGCCTATTTTGTGATGCAGGATGGCTTTAAAAAGTACAAATGCCACATTGTTGAAATATCGGATGCTGAATCAAAGGGTTTACCGGTACAGCAGCAAGTTGAAAAGTTTACGGAGCGTTTTGCTCATGAACTTGAAAAAATTTTAAATAAATATCCATTACAATGGTATAACTTTCATTCGTTTTGGAAATGAAGGGGAGAGTTACGAGTAAAAGTCTTGAGACCCAAGACCCAAGACCCAAGACCCAAGACCCAAGACCCAAGACCCAAGACAAAACACACACATATCAACCAAAAATATTCATCCATGGGATACAATTTCGGAAACGATAAAAAATCGGCCTATCAGGCACAGTTCGATGCGCAAAAGATTGCTTTCGCGCCTATTATGTTTCAGGCTGCGAAGTCGCTCAGAGATTTGGGAATTTTGCAGGCGATTTACGAAAACGAAGCAGGCCTTACCATTGAAGAAGTTGCCAAAAAGCTGGAACTATCCGTTTACGGAGTAAAAGTATTGCTCGAAGCCGGTTTGAGCCTTGAGTTGGTGTATGCGAAGGATTATCGGTTTTTTATCACCAAAACGGGCTGGTTTGTTCTCTCGGACGAGATGACAAAAGTGAATATGGACTTTACCCATGATGTCAATTATCTGGGATTTTTTAAGTTAAAAGAATCCATTGAGAACGGGAAACCAGAAGGTTTATCGGTTTTCGGAGACTGGACCACGGTGTACGAAGCGTTGTCTCAACTTCCTGAGCAAGTGCGTAAAAGCTGGTTTGGTTTCGATCATCACTATTCCGACGAGTCGTTTCCGGTTGTCCTGCCGATTATTTTTGCCGATAAACCTAAAAAAGTGATGGATGTGGGGGGGAATACCGGCAAATTTTCGATCAAATGCGCGGCATACGATCCGGATGTCCGGGTTACTATTCTCGATTTGCCTGGTCAGCTGGCCGATGCTTATAAAAACATCGCGGCCCACGGTTTTTCCGATCGCATTGATGGCTACCCGATTAATTTGCTCGATCATTCTAAGCCTTATCCCACAGGTTATGATGTGGTGTGGATGAGCCAGTTCCTCGATTGTTTTTCGCAGGAAGACATTGTTGAATTATTGAAAAAAGCCGGAGCCGCGGTAAGCGCCAATGGCTATATTTATATTATGGAAACATTCTGGGATAACCAGCGCACTGATGCCGGACGGTATAGTTTGGTGGCTACAAGCTTGTATTTTACATGTATAGCTAACGGTTGCAGCCAGATGTACCATACACAGGATATGTTGAACCTGATTGATAAAGCGGGGTTAAAAGTAGTAGAAACGTTCGAAAAAGTGGGAGTAAGCCACACCGTGTTGAAATGCGTTGTGAAGTAAGGTCTCAAGTCTTAAGTCTTAAGTCTCAAGATTTTTACTTGTAACTCGTAATTCATAATTCGTAATTCGTAATTTGTAACTCATAGCTATTTAATGGAAACTTTTAAAGAGATAGATGTTCGTTCGCTGTTGCCACAACAACCGCCATTTGTCATGGTGGACAGTTTGTTGCACTGCGATCCTGTTTTCACAAGCACAGATCTTGCGATAGCAGCTGACAATATCTTTGTGAGCGATGGAAAGTTGACAGAATCGGGGATGATCGAAAATATCGCTCAGACCTGTGCCGCCCGAATGGGTTATATCCACCGGATGTTGCAGGGAAGCGAGGTGAAAACGGGTTTTATTGGAGCTATCCGCAATTTGAATATCTATTTTTTACCTCAGGTAGGGGATGTTTTGAAAACTGAAATAGAGGTAAAGAGCGAGGTGTTCAACATCACATTGGTAGAGGCTAAAGTAACCGTAAACAACATACTGGCAGCCGAATGTGAAATGAAAATATCAGAATAATGGATAAATTAACCGCCGAAAAGGAAATTGAAGTAAGATTCAGCGAGGTAGATTCGATGGGCATTGTGTGGCACGGGTCTTATTCGCTTTATTTTGAGGAAGCCCGCGAAGAATTCGGACGGAAATATGATCTTGGCTACCTGAAGATTTTTGGTAGTGGCTTTTATGCGCCGCTGGTCAATCTCGATTTCAGTTACAAAAAACCGTTGGTTTATGGCGATGTCATGATAGTGGAAATAGAATATATGCCAACGCCTGCGGCTAAAATTTGTTTTAATTACAGGATATTATCCAAAAAAGATAGGTCGTTGATAGCCACAGGCAGTAGCGTGCAGGTTTTTTTGGATAAAGATTACCAGCTTGTATGGAATAATCCGGAATTTTACGAGGACTGGAAATTAAAAAACGGAGTGATTTAAACATGTCGGTTATATATCAGCTTTCGGATAATATTGTTTCGGCTTTGGGTTTTACTACTGCTGAAAATTTTCAATCGGTGGCAAACGGCCTCACCGGATTAAAGCACTATCAGGGAGAAACATTACATCTTCCCGAAGATTTTGTTGCTTCGAGGATGAACGATGATCTATTGGAGGGAGAATTTGGCGCGTTGGCATCCGGAAAAGAGTATTCCCGGTTCGAAAAAATGGCCATAATTTCGGTGCAAAAGTGCGCTGAAAATACGGTGGTCGATTTATCGTCATCGGCAACGTTGTTTGTTGTTTCCACTACAAAAGGAAACGTTGGTTTGCTGGAAAATAAAGAATTGCCGACTTTCCGGCACGAACAAACATTGTTGAGTTATTCTGCCGGAATGATCAGCCGGTTTTTTAGAAACCCGAACCGTCCGTTGGTGATATCAAATGCATGTATATCAGGAGTATCTTCTCAGATTGTAGCTGCGCGCATGCTTCGTAGCGGGCAATACAAGCACGTTGTGGTTGTAGGAGCTGAGGAGTTGTCCCGCTTTGTAGTATCTGGTTTCCAGTCGTTTAAAGCATTGTCTGATGAACTCTGTAAACCGTTTGATATCAACCGTAAAGGCCTCAATATCGGCGAAGGAGCGGCTACGATTATTTACGGTGTTGCGAGCGATGAAAAAGAACTGCCTGAAAGTACCGTAGTTTTTGCCAATGGTTATATCAGCAACGATGCCAACCACATTTCGGGGCCTTCGCGTACGGGTGAAGGGCTTCACCTTGCACTCGAAAAGGCGCTGGCAGGGCAGGACAGAGGGGATATAGGCTTTATTAATACTCACGGCACGGCTACTCCGTATAACGATGAAATGGAGGCTATTGCCCTGACCCGTTCGGGACTGAACAACCGGCCTTCGAACAGCCTGAAGGGTTATTTCGGACATACGCTGGGGGCTGCCGGGGTGCTCGAAACTGTTTTTTCGGCTCATTGCCTGAAAAATAATTATTTGGTGAAATGCGCAGGATATGAAACGTGTGGCGTTTCGGCGCCATTGAACATCATTACATCCGACCGGAGCGAAAACGTAACGTCATGCGTTAAAACCGTTTCCGGATTTGGGGGCTGTAATGCCGCCATCCTTCTTAAAAAAGTGAAATGATGGAGTTGTTTATCTCAAAATATTGTGTACTGAATAACCGGCAATTGTCGGTGAATGGAGAGATGGTTTACGAAAACCGCGAAGGAGCTACCGATTCCGAGTTTTTATCGGCGGCTTACCGGCGTTTCGGAATGGGCTATCCGAAATTTTTTAAGATGGATCATTTGTCTAAAACAGGATTCATTGTTACCGAAATGTTATTGAAAGATACGGCGCTATTTGGAGTTGAACCAAAGCGCGAAACAGCTGTTGTTTTCAGTAACCGGAATTCGTCTCTCGATACCGACGAAAACTATCAGGAAACGATAGGAAAAGATTATTTTCCAAGCCCATCGGTATTTGTTTATACGTTGCCGAACATTGTGATGGGAGAAGTTTGCATCAAACATAAAATTTTTGGTGAAAATACATTTTTTGTAAGCGATGAGTTGGAGGTGGAGCATATTTTTACCTATGTGAATCAATTGTTTGAACAAACCGAAACTGAAAACGCTTTGGTAGGTTGGGTGGATTATTATGACGGAAAGGCCGAAGCGCTCGTATGGCTCGTTGAAAAACAAAAAGGAATAAAATTGTTTAATATCACTGAATTATATAATCTGAAATCATTTTTATAAAAAAGAATATGGATGAATTAGTATTGAAATTAAAAGAAGAAATTATCGAAGTGTTGAACCTGGAAGAAGTAAAACCGGAAGATATTGATGACAACGCGCCTCTTTTTGGCGACGGCCTTGGCCTCGATTCCATCGATGCGCTGGAACTGATCGTGTTGATGGAAAAAAATTACGGTATCAAACTTCAGGATGCTAACCAGGGAAAAGAAATCTTCAAGTCGATCAACACAATGGCCGACTATATTGCTAAAAACCGCAAAAAATAACGGATGCCGCGTCGTGTTTTTGTAACCGGAATGGGAATTGTTTCCGGTCTGGGAATCGGGTTGGAAGAAACGTTGTCATCCCTGAAAAATTCCAGATCGGGTATCGGGAAAATTAAATACCTCGATACCGTTCACGATTTGCCTTGCGCCGAAGTGCCTTTGTCGGAAATGGAAATGAAGCATCTGCTTGATATTCCAGCCGATAAAATTGTAACACGTACGGCATTGATGGCTATTCTGGCGGCAAAAGAGGCGTTGCAGAATTCGCGTTTTCCGGTGAAAGAGGGTTATAGGATCGCTTTTATCAATGGAACGACGGTGGGAGGTATGGAAAAAAGCGAACTTTATTATTTCGACTTTTTGGAAAACGATACTCGGAACGATTACATTGAAGCTCACGATTGTGGCTCACTAACCGAAACCATTGCCGATTATTTTGGCGCGTTCAGTTACGTTTCTACACCGTCAACGGCCTGCTCATCGGCAGCCAACGCCATTGTGCTGGGTATGAACCTCATCGAAAACAGGTTGGTGGATGCGGCGGTTGTGGGGGGTAGTGAGTGCATCACCAAATTCCACCTGAACGGCTTCAATTCGTTGATGATTCTCGATAAAGAGCCTTGTCGCCCGTTCGATGCTACCCGTGCCGGACTCAACCTTGGCGAAGGAGCCGCGTTTTTGGTACTGGAACCGGAAGAATTGTGCAGCCAACGGGGCGTAGAGCCGTTGTGCCGGGTCTCGGGCTACGGAAATGCTTGCGATGCATACCACCAAACGGCTTCGTCGCCCGAAGGCAAAGGAGCTGCTTTGGCCATGAAAAAAGCATTGGAAATGAGTGGTATAGATTCATATTCGGTAAATTATATCAATGCTCATGGAACGGGAACTTCCAATAACGATGAGTCGGAAGGGCGTGCCATCATGTCGGTTTTCGGGGATCACATTCCACCGGTGAGCTCTACCAAAGGACTCACCGGCCACACTACCAGCGCTGCCGGAGGCGTGGAAGCCGTCATCTCAATTCTTGCTATGTTGTATCGTTTCATTCCGGCCAACGTAAATTTCAGAAACCAGATGCCGGAACTCTCGTTTTCACCGGTAGCTGAAATGGTGGAGAATGTTGATTTGAAACACGTTTTATCCAATTCTTTCGGATTTGGAGGAAACAACACTTCGGTTATTTTTTCAAAGGAGTAGTTTATGCATATAAAACCGATATATATCAATGGATTAAGTGCCATTTCGATTCAGGAACCGTTGAGCACCAATGGAATTTTGTCGCCAACAGCATACCAGCAGCCTCATGTCCGTTGCATCGAACCGAATTTTCGCGATTTTTTCGATCCTATTGCTTCGCGCCGGATGAGCAAAGTGATCAAACGAGCTATTGTAACGGCTCGGCGGTCCCTTGAGGATGCCGGGATACAAATGCCTGATGCCATTGTTACCGGCACCGGTTTAGGTTGCGTTGAGGATACGGAAAAATTTCTCGAAGCGATGATCCGTAACGAGGAAAAATTTTTGCAGCCGGCTTATTTCATCCAATCCACGCACAACACCATTAGCTCGCAAATTGCCATCCATTTGGGTTGCAACGGCTACAACAATACTTACATTCACCGGGGAGCATCGTTCGAAAACGGCCTCATGGATGTGTTGTTGCTGTTTGCCAAAAGTGAAATCGGGACAGCGCTCGTAACCGGCAACGACGAAATGACACCGGCTTATTTTACATTCCTGAAACGGCTTGGTTATTGGAAAGATGAAGTGTCTGATTCATTGGCTTTGGTGAAAAATGGTTGTGGCGAAGGCTCTTTTGCCGGCGAGGGCAGTGTCAGCGTTGTGTTGTCCGATAAAATTTCGGAACATTCTTATGCCCGAATTGTAGGGTCCGATTTGTTTTATCGCCCTCAGGATACGATTGTTAAACGTCTTCAGCATTTTCTTGCCGAGAACAACATATCTGCTGATGAAATTGACTGGGTACTTACCGGACAAAACGGAGATAGTGCTAATGATGCTGTATATCAGCCTGTAATCGATTATTTTGGTAAAGAAAAATCCGGATTTTACAAGCATATTTGCGGAGAGTTTTTTACAGCTTCCGCCTTCGGATTAATGGTGGCTTCGGTTTTCCTGAAACAACGGTCGGTTCCGGCTCATGCCACGCTAAACGGTGTTGAAAAAAAACCGGTGAATAAGATGCTGATTTATAATCATTTTAAGAATAAGGATCATTCGTTTATATTGTTGTCGTCATGTTAAAACTGATTGTTTTTTCCACGCTTCAAAGCTTGTTTTTGGTAGCTTCGCAAATTTTCCTGAAATTTGCCGTGGCACGCATGGGAACTTTCCGTTTCGCGTGGGACTATTTCAAGCAAGTAATCGTTAACTGGCAACTGGCTTGCTCCGGTATTTCCATTGTAGCAGCCACTTTTTTATGGATGTATATCCTGAAGCATTTCGATTTTAGTATGGCTTATCCCATGATCAGCATTAGCTATGTTTTCGGGATGATAGCTTCGGTATATATTTTTCATGAAAATGTTCCTTTGACCCGGTGGATCGGCGTGGCATTTATTTTGATCGGAGTAATATTTGTTGCGAGACAGTAAATTGTAAATTAAGAATTAAGAATTAAGAATTAAAAATTGAAAATTTAAAACTGAAAATTACTACTCAGCTCCTCCAAAGGTATTTGTAAATGCAATTTTAATTTGAAAATTGGTAGATTTTTTGTCTAAATGTAAATATAGAGGAACTCGTAAGTATAAATTAACTCTCTTTAATACTCCACAACTCCCCCTTCAGGGGGTTGGGGGGCTGAGTAGTTACGATTAAAGAATAGGGTTTGAAGTATGAAAATAAAGAATTGAGAACGATGAAATTAAGGTCGATATTATTATTGAATATGTTTTTGTTGTCGCTTGTCGTTTCGGCACAAAGCCTGAAGCCGGTAAACGAAGCGAGAAAGGGCGAGATCATTTCGCAGATTTCAGCTGTATCAAAAGTTACTGCTTCGTTGGAATGTAAATTTATCCAGAAAAAAAACATATCGGTGCTCTCCGAAACGGTAGTTTCCGAAGGAATGATGTATTTCAAAAAAGAGAACAACCTGCGGTGGCAATATTCCAAACCGTATTCCTATATATTTATTTTAAGCAGCGGTAAGGTAACGATTAAAAACGAAAACCGTACCGACCGTTTTGATACGAACTCGAACAAAATGTTTCGCGAAATAAGTGAAATCATGATTGGCGGAGTAAGGGGCGATGTGCTGGCCGGCAATAAAAAATTTACCGCCCAGTATTTCGAAAGCGGAAGCTTGGTGATGGTGAAGCTGTTCCCGAGAAGTAAGGAACTGAAGCAGCTTTTCAGCCAGATTAACCTGACTTTCGGTAAAAACAACTGGCTTGTCTATTCCATCGAAATGGTGGAGCAAGGCGGTGATAACACGTTGATAACTTTCACCGAAAAAAATGTTAATAAGAAAATTCCCGACGATATTTTCCGTATTAATTAGCCTGTTGGTTTGTTTGGGCGCTTGTGCGCCGAAATCCACTTCAGGCTTAGTATCCGGCGATGAACCTTCGACCAGGATAGCTGTGTTCGCAGCTACCGGAAGCAATACCATTCGCCTGCGAACGGCTATTTTGTTTGGCAAAGCGCAGCTCACAGGCATTACGGTGGTGAAAACATCGGGCGATACGGCCCGGGGAGTTTTCCTGAATGAATTTGGAATCAAGGGTTTTGAATTTGAGGTCGTCAGGGGAAAATGCCGGTTGTTGCATATCCTGAAAAATATGGATAAATGGTATATCCGTCGGACAATTTCGGACGATTTAGCCTATATTTTTACAATATCGGATGCGTATCGAACGGCTGATGGAGAATATGTGGCCTCTTTTGGAAAACAAACTTACATATATTCCCTGCGGGATGGGAAAACTGTAAAATCAGCCAGGAAATCGGGCGGAAAAATTACCGGAACAATGGACTTGAGTGCCGACTCCATCTACCGTTATGAAAATGTACGGAGAAATCTGGCTTATACTTTTCAGTTCATACATAATTGATAAATAGCAAACAATGCTAAAAAACGAATTTTATAAAATTATATCCAGGAAATCATCGGAACAGGAAACAATAGTTACCGTAGAGCTGAATGCCGCGCATTTTATTTATCAGGCTCATTTTCCGGGAAATCCGATAACGCCTGGTGTATGTATTCTTCAGATGATCAAAGAAATAACTGAAATACTTTGTAATAAAAATCTCGTTATGTCTCAGGCTAAGAATATAAAATTTGTACAAATCATCAATCCGCTTGCTCAGCCTGAAGTGAATTTCAGAATCACCTATAAAATATCTGATGATGAGCAGTTTGTGGATGTGAATGCTCAAGCTGAAAGCAATTCAGCCGTTTTTGTAAAATCGGCCATCCGGTATAAAATTCAGGCATGAATAAACCGGTGGAAGATATATCGACGGAATGGGCTGAACTAAAAATAGTTGTGGTGGTGCCTACTTACAACAACGAGCGTACTTTGGCCGCCGTGCTGGACAGTTTGTTGGAATACGCGTCGGATATTATTGTTGTAAACGATGGCTCGACTGATGATACGGGATCGATTCTGGAAAATTATGCCGAAAAGCTCCAGGTTATTTCTTATTTTCCTAACCGTGGCAAGGGTTATGCCATTCGGCGGGGTTTTGAAACTGCCGTGAAAAGGGGTTTCCGTTATGCGGTTACCATCGATTCGGACGGGCAGCATTTTGCTTCTGATCTGCCTGTTTTTGTCCGCGCTATCGAGCAACATCCCGGCTCGCTGCTGGTAGGGGATCGTGGAATGACGCACGAAAATAAACCGGGCGGAAGTACTTTTGCCAATCGTTTTTCTAATTTCTGGTTTACGGTACAAACCGGCATACGGCTTCCCGATACACAATCGGGCTACCGGCTTTATCCACTTGAAAAGATGGGAAAGATGAAACTGTTTACCCGCCGTTACGAAGCTGAGTTGGAACTTCTTGTGTTCAGTGCGTGGAGGAATATCCCGGTTCTTCCTGTACCTATTAAAGTATATTACGCGCCAAAAGAGGAAAAGGTTTCACATTTCAGGCCGTTCCAGGATTTTTTCAGGATCAGCGTTCTAAATACCGTGATGGTCTTTTTAGCTGTTTTGTACGGTTATCCATCTGTTTTTATCAGACGGTGGTTAAAAAAGTAAACGAGTAAAGAAGAAGTTATAAGTTACGAGTTATAAATTATAAGTAAATGACTTGAGACTTTGGACTTAAGACCTAAGACTTTGGAGAACATGCTTTTGGTTATACAATTTATTAAAAATGTCAGGCATTTTTTTACATATCTATAAATTTTTGAGTCATCGCCCGCTGCTTCGTTGGGCAATGTTGTTGGTGTGCGTTTTGTTTTTCGGCTATTTTGCCACAAAAACCGTAATGGAAGAGGATATTACTGGTTTTATGCCGAAGGATACGCAGAGCGAACGCATCAACTTTGTGTATAAAAATCTGGCTATTTCCGATAAAATTATCATCCGCTTCGGATCAAAAGATTCAACCCGGCAGGTGGATAAGGACCAACTTATTTCGGCTGCCGAACGTTTTGCGACCGTGTTCGATTCGATATCCGGGAACCGCCGTTTGGTAAAATCTGTTCTTTACAAAGTTGATCAGCAGCAATTGTTCGGAATTTCGGGCTTTATCGCTGAAAATATTCCTTTATTCTTGGAAGAGGCGGATTACCTGCGAATGGATACCTTGCTGGCTCCTGGAAAAATAAAGGAAATTCTTGCCAACGATAAAAGAATCCTTGTTTCACCAGCGGGGATGATATTGAAAAAGAACATTATAGCTGATCCGCTCCATTTGTCGGGCAGTGTACTCAACCGTTTGAAGAGCTTTCAGGTAAGCGACCAGTACCAGATCTACAACGATTATATTTTCTCGAAAAAGAAACCGGTGTTGATGTGTTTTATCACGTCGGCTTTCCCGATGGGCGAGACTGCCAAAAACGAAGAGTTGGTGGAATGCCTCGATCAATCGGTAAAAAAAGTTCAGGAAAATTTAGCTAATAACGTTAACATCACCTATTTTGGCTCGGTTCCTGTGGCGGTAACCAATGCCCGGCAGATAAAACACGATACCATGTGGTCGGTCATCGTTTCGGTGGCGCTCATCCTTTTGTTGCTGGGATGGTTTTTCAAGAGTGGCAAAGCCATGGCGCTTATTGCCGTCCCTGTGCTTTTTGGTGGAATTTTGTCCATGGCAGCCCTTTATTTCATCAAGGGCTCTATTTCGGCCATAGCTATTGGTGCCGGCTCCATTATTTTCGGTATTGCCATTAATTATTCCATGCATTACCTCATCCACCGGAAGCATGAACCCGATGCCGAAAAAACTCTGAAAGAGATCGCTTCACCGATGATTATCGGCAGCATTACCACGGTCGGAGCTTTCCTTAGCCTCTTGTTTATCAGTGCCGATGCCATGCGCGATTTTGGCTTGTTCGCCGCCTTTACACTGGCTGGAACTCTGCTTTTCGTCCTTATTTTCCTGCCTCATTTTTCTACCATAAAAAGCAAACCGCTCAATCCGTTGTTCGACAAGATTTCGGGCTATCGATTCGAAAAGAAGAAGATATTTCCACTGCTGCTGGTAGTGCTCACGGTTGTTTTTTTCTTTTTCTCGTACGGGGTTCAGTTCGATTCGGACATGAACAAAATCAACTACATGACAGCCGAACAACGGAAAGCTTTTGAAGAATTGAGCAATGTCAGTACGCTGGGAAAGAAGAATATATACCTTGTTTCGGAAGGGCGAAACCTCGAACAGGCTTTGCGCGAATACGAAAAAGAATCGCCCGAAGTGGATCGGCTGACGCGTACAGGACAGGTTATCAGTGCTTCGGGAATAGGGACATTTTTGCCTTCCGATTCTTTGCAAAGGATAAAAATCGGACGCTGGAACAAATTCTGGAAGTCGAGAAAAGAGATGTTGAAAAAAGAGTTGGTAAAGCAGGGCACGGCTCTTGGATTTAAACCTGAATCGTTTTCGCAGTTTTTCGGGTTGTTGGACAATGAATTTACCCCGCAACCGCCTGCTTTTTTTGCTCCCATCACCGAGAATTTGGCTAAAGAGTACCTTATTACCAAAGAGAACCGCGCAATGGTAGTTACGGTATTGTACACTACTCCAGCCAACTCAGCGAAAGTATCGGACGAACTGACCCGTGGAAAATCTTTTGTGTTCGATCAGTCAGGAATTTCCAAATTGCTGATTAATATTTTGTCCAATGATTTTAATACAGTGTTGTATATCTGTAGTTTATTGGTCATAATTTTCCTTACATTCTCGTTCGGACGTTTTGAATTGAGCCTGATTTCGTTTCTTCCGATGCTCATCAGTTGGATCTGGATTTTGGGCATTATGGCCCTCTTCCATATCAATTTTAATATTGTCAACATCATTCTGGCCAGTTTTATTTTCGGGCTGGGCGACGATTACACCATTTTTATGATGGATGGAATGATGAACGAATACGCTTACCGCCGGAAATTGCTCACCTCTTACAAAACGGCTGTGGGACTGTCGGCCATAACGATGTTTATCGGGATTGGGACGTTGGTTTTCGCCCATCATCCGGCTCTACGTTCGCTTGGTAGCGTTACGGTTGTCGGGATGATTTCGGTAGTGATGGTGGCTTACATTGTCCCGCCATTGTTGTTCAATTACCTGACTTTGAAGAAGAACCAGCCCCGCCTGATCCCAATTACGCTCAAACAGCAATTTTGTACTATCTATTCGTTTGCCTTTTTCATATTAGGAAGTATTTACCTTACCCTGACGGGATTTGTGTTGCTTACTATCCGGAAAAAAACCGAGAAGAACAAACTCCGCTTCCATCGGCAGTTGAACGGTATTTTCAAATTCATTGTCAGGAATATCCCGCTTGTAAAAACGCGGATTATCAACAACCATAACGAGGCTTTCGAACGTCCTTCGGTCATCATTTGCAATCACCAGTCGCATCTCGATTTGATGTACATTTTGATGCTCTCGCCCAAAATTGTGGTACTTACCAACGATTGGGTGTGGAAGTCTCCCTTTTACGGGCGCATCATTCGTTACGCCGATTTTTATCCGGTGGCCAATGGCATTGAAAATAGTGTGGATCAGTTGGCTACACTTGTTGACAGGGGTTACTCCATTGTTATTTTTCCCGAAGGAACGCGTTCAGCCGATTGCTCCATACTCCGTTTTCATCGCGGCGCGTTTTATTTGGCCGAAAAACTGCATCTCGATATTTTGCCGATAGTGATTCACGGTGTGGGACACGCTTTCCCCAAAAAAGAGTTTTTATTGAGGAAAGGAGAGGTAACGGTTAAATTTTTGGAGAGGATTAAGCCTGAAAATACTGCTTTTGGAGTTTCGTATCAGGAACGAACCAAGAGCATCCGAAAATTGTATCAGAAGGAGTACGATGTTATTTGTGATGAATGTGAAACAGCTGGTTATTATGCTGATAAAGTTCTCCATAATTATATTTATAAAGGTGTTGAAGTGGAACGTAGCGTGCGAAAATCATTGAAAAGGTACGATAATTTCAGTTGTTTCATCGAAATGTTACCTTTGTCGGGGAAAATGTTGCACCTGAACTGTGGCTGGGGCGAATGGAGTTTGTTGACTTCGCTGGTTAGGAAGGATACTGAAATTATTGCAACTGATCAGGATGAGGATAAGATAGCTTTAGCTGAAAATTGTGCCTCGAAGCCTGAAAACTTGAGGTATATCGTGCTTGCTAACAGCAGCGATTTTTTTGCTGAAGCGGATGCGGTGGTAGAGATGCAGCCGCATGACAAATCGGTTTTGGAAAAATGCATTTTGCTGAATAAAAAATATTTTGCGCTTATTGATGCCGGAAAGGAAGTATCTTTGCAAGTAAGAGAAAAGGATGTGAAAATACAACAGATGGGCAAATACAGCATGATCAGTTATCAACCTGGAGCAGGCCAATGAAGTACGATATTGTCATAGTAGGTAGTGGCTTGGGAGGCCTTGTTTGTGGTTATATACTTAGTAAACATGGCTATAAGGTGGCGATCCTCGAGAAAAACAACCAGATGGGCGGTTGCTTGCAGACGTTCAAGCGCAACGGGGTAACTTTCGATACCGGAATGCATTACATCGGGAGTATGGACGAGGGGCAGATACTGCACCGTTTTTTCGATTATCTGTCGCTCACCGGCGATGTGAAGTTGCGCAAATTAGATGAATCGGGCTTCGATATTATCTCCTTTTTCGACCATCAGTACCGTTTTGCCATGGGTTATGAACGATTTGAAGAGGAGCTTTCGCGCAGTTTTCCATCCGAAAGGAGCAATATCAAAGATTATATTCTTAAAATCAGGAAGATTGCTTCCGAATCGCCGTTGTACAACCTTCAGGAAATCAGTCAAAACGTACTACTCAATACCGAATCGGTGAAAACAAGCGTCAACGATTTTATTGGGTCTGTAACAAATGATGAACGCCTTCAGAACGTGCTGGCCGGAAATCTTCCATTGTATGCCGGAGTAAAAAATAAAACACCGCTTTACATCCATGCGCTGATCAATAATTTTTACATCCAGAGCGCTTACCGCATTGTTGGCGGAAGCGATTCCATAGCGTTTTCTCTGGCCGCGTCGATCCAACGGCATGGCGGAGATATTTTTAAAAACCACGAAGTAACTTCGTTTTGTACCGATGCTGATAAGGTAACGTCGGTACAGTTGAAAAACGGCGAGAGAATCGAAGGTAAGTACTTTATTTCCAATATACATCCGCAAGCCACTATCGACAGGCTCGACACACCTTTGATTCGGAAGGCGTATCGTGAAAGGATATCACACCTTGAGAACACCATTTCGAATTTTACAGTTTATATCAAGTTCAGGGAAAATACAGTTCCTTATTTCAATTCCAATTTCTACCATTACAATACTGAAAATGTGTGGGAATGTAACAATTACAGTCCCGGAAATTATCCTTTGAATTATCTTTACATGCATCAGGCATCCACTGTCGATTGTAAATTTTCGGAAGGAGCTCTTCTTATTTCGTACATGAATTTTGATGAGGTAAAAAAGTGGGTTGGCACTCCCATAGGCCGGCGAGGAGAAGATTACGAAACATTTAAAAGGATAAAGGCTGAGCTTTTGCTTGATAACTTAGAGAAAAATTTCCCCGGAATAAGGCGGAATATTGAAATATACAGCACTTCGTCGCCGCTGACCTACCTGGATTACACAGCAACGAAAGCCGGGTCGATGTACGGGGTGCTTCGCGATAAGAACTTCCCTACGCAAACACTGGTGTCGCAGCGTACCCGAATTCCGAACCTTTTCATGACCGGCCAGAATATCAATTCGCATGGAATATTGGGTGTAACTATTGGAGCCATTATTACCTGTGCGGAGTTTCTGGGGGTGAATGCTATTATTAAAGAAATTAATGCCAATTAATTATGAGGAAAAAAGTAATTATCATTGGCGGAGGATTGGGCGGGTTGGTGTGCGGATGCCTGCTGAGCAAAGCCGATTATGAAGTGGTGGTGCTCGAAAAACATTATCGCGTTGGTGGCGGTTTGCATTGTTTTAAAAGATACGGCACTGAATTCGAAACCGGTATTCATTATGTTGGCGGGTTTCAGGAAGGTGGCGTTTTACGAAAGTTATTCAGCTATATAGGCGTGTTCGACCGGTTGAAGTTTCATCCCATGGATACCAATGGTTTTGATGTTCTCAAGCTGGGCAATGGCGATGAGGAATATCGTTTTGGCATTGGAAAAGAAAACTTTATACGTCAACTTGCCGGGAAGTTTCCCGAAGAGAAGGAAAACCTGACGCGTTATATCGATGCTTTATATGCCATTTGCGATCAGTTCGGGCTGTACAACCTGTCGGTGAACGACACCAATACGGCCTATTATTATGATGAATATCTTATTCCGGTAGAAAATTTTATAAAATTATTTATCCAGAATTCAAAACTTTGTAGTATTTTAGCATGGAATAACAGTTTGTACGGAGGTGAACGGGGGATAACTCCCGTTTATGTTCATGCGCTCGTTACCAAGTTTTACATCGAAGGAGCCACCCGTTTTGCCGGAGGAAGCCAGCAGTTGGCTGATACTATGGTTGATGTTATCGAAAAAAGTGGAGGACAGGTGCTTTGTTCGAAAGAAGTTGCTAAAATAGAAATTGAAAACCAGATGGTTTCGCGTGTAATTACTTCAAATAATGAGATTTTTGAAGCAGATTATTATATATCCGATATTCATCCTTCTGTTTTGCTGGATAAAATAAATCCGTTGAAAGTGCAGCGTTCTTACCGAGAAAGGCTTCATGGACTCGAAAACTCCTATTCCATGTTTGTTGTTTACATTAACCTGAAACACAATGCTTTCAAATATCTGAACCACAATTTGTACTACCATTCTGAACCTGAGAAAATCTGGGAATCGGGCAACTATGAAATTTCAGGTTTTCCTGAAGGCTTCATGTTAAGTACGCCACCTGCCGAGAAACAGGGAGATTATGCCGATAAGCTGATTATCAATTGTGTGATGAATTATGAAGATGTAAAGCACTGGAAAAACACTTTTACCGGGAAAAGGGGTAAGGAATACAGGGTGTTCAAGAAAAAAATGGAAGACAAGGTGTTGGCCGAAGTAGAAAAAGTTTATCCGGAGATCCGTCTGTCGATTGATAAAATTTTCAGTGCCACGCCATTGACGATAAGAGATTTTACCGGAAGCAAACAAGGTTCGCTTTACGGCTTTAAAAAAGAAAGCGACAATATAGTGAAATCGCAGGTGCTCCCGCGTACAAAGTTTGCCAACCTTTTGCTTACAGGCCAAAACATTGGTCTGCACGGTATTATGGGTGTTCCGCTGAATGCCATTATCACCGCGGGAGAACTTATCGGGTTTAAAGCATTGGTTGAAAAAATAAATAATTGTAAATAAAAGATATAGATGAAATTTAAACTTATTTATCCGAAGTGGCAGAAACTCGAAGGACAAACCACCTTTACCTTACCGCCTCATGGACCGGTGGTGATGGCGGCTTCCATCCCTGATGATATTGAAGTTTCTTTCACCGACGAAAATGTGGAACCGGTTGATTTTGATGAGGATTGTGATTTCGTAGGTATTTCGATGATGCTCAGCACACAGGTAAAGCGGGGTTGGCAGATAGCCGATGAATACCGTAGCCGGGGCAAAAAAGTGATTTTCGGAGGTATTTCCACCATGCTGCATGCCGAAGAGACTATGCTGCACGCCGATTCTGTATTCCTGGGCGAAAGCGAAGGCCGGATGGAAGGTGTTTTCGACGATTTTAAAAGCAATTCGCTCAAGAAAGTATATAATTACATGCTCCAGCATCCCGATATCAATACGGTAGGCCCTGCACGAAGGGATATGCTGAAAAGGGATTTGTACAATCACAAAGGGGTGCAGATGGTCGATTTGTTCCATGCTTCGCGTGGATGCCGGTTCAGCTGTTATCCGTGCGCTGTTTCGTATCTGGGAGGACGGAGTTTCCGCCCTCGTCCTTTGGATAAAGTGGTGGAAGAACTTAGCGGTATGGAAAATAACCGCCTGTTTATTGTAGATAATTCGCTGGCTCAGAACGATGAGTGGGAAAAGCAGCTTTTCCGTGAAATGATTCCGCTGAAAAAAAAATGGATCAGCCACACCATCGAGGATAAACCCGAGATACTCGATCTGGCAGCGCAAGCCGGTGCCTGGTATGTGTATCAGGCTGTTTTTGATACGTCCGATTACATCAAACAGCGCATCAAACGGTATCACGATTACGGTATCGGGGTGGAGGGAACTATCTTGCTCGGACTTGATAATCAGTCGGAAGATGATATAAAACGATTGATAGATTTTCTGCTGGAGATAGACCTTGATTTGGCCGAATTTACGGTTTTAACACCCTTTCCAAAAACCAAGGTATATGATGACCTGATGCGTCAGGGGCGGATTTTCGATCACGACTGGAACCACTACAACGCCGGAAAAGTGGTGTACCAGCCGGCGCAAATGAGTGCCGAACGCCTTCAGGAATTGTACCAGTATGCGTGGGATGCTTTCTACAAGGATGAATCGCAGGAACAGAAGATGTTCCGTCTTTTCTCCAAGGTTGTCTTGCGAGAAATGGAAGATCATACGTATCGTCCGCGAAACCGCAACCTTGTCAATCAGTCGTTTGGAAAAAAAGTTGTCAGAACCATTAATTAATAAGTTGTTTTTTTAGGAATGAAAACTCCCGAAAGTTATTTTGATGAAATTTTTGATTTCAAAGGATCGTGGGATATGCCCTCCAAATGTGGCCTCAGGCGATTCGAAAGTGAAGGACGACGGCCGGTGGTGATTGTTACAGAACTTTATCAGGATAATCCCGGATCATCCATCACATCGGTAGCGGCTTCGCTGGCGGGCCAGTTGGCCGAATCGTTCCATTATCGGCCTGATGAGTTGATTTATATCGAATGTAATCCCGACATGAAATCAAAATTATCGTTTTATGATGAAGAATTTTTTATCGTGGAATTCGATTATCTTGATGGTCAGTTGGTTCACCCTGTTTGGAATAAAATATCCAAGGAAAAATTAATTGAGATTACAACTATCTGATTTTATGAAACGAGCATGTAAATACCTTACAACCAAGGTAATGTGCCGATAGCTATCGGGAGTGAGAGTTCTTCCGTCAAGTCGGGACAAGCTATACGACTTAAAAAATAATTATTATCGCATGAAATATATATTTCTATTATTTGTTTTTGTTTTTACCGTTCAAATTCGGGCTGTTTATGGCGAAAAATCGCCCAAAACCATTAAATTATGGAATGGATTCGAAGCCAAAGAGCTGAAAAAAGCCAAATCGAAGTTGCTGGTATTTACTCCCGATAGCGCGGTTAGAAACGGCTCGGCAGTTATTATTTGTCCGGGAGGTAGTTACGCCTATCTGGGCATGCGGGGCGAAGGTTATCAGATAGCTAAATGGCTCAATAAACTGGGTTTTACAGCTTTTGTATTGAGATACAGGGTAGGTTGGGACGGTTGTTATTACCCTTCTGAAATTCAGGATTTGCAGCGGGCCATTCAGATCGTCAGGGAAAACAGCCGGGAGTGGAACATCAATCCGGCTTCGGTAGGGGTGATGGGTTTTTCGGCAGGCGGGCATTTGGTAGGTACTTCGGCCGTTTACTACGACGAAAACTTCATGAAACCGTTGGGTGTGGATCCTAAAGTTTCGCTTCGTCCCGATTTTGTAGTGATGAATTATCCCGTTGTGTCGATGAGAGACAGCATAGCACACGAAAAATCAAAAAAGTATCTGCTCGGAGATAATATTCATTCAGTAGATCTTCAGTCGAAATTGTCGCTTGAAGAAAATTTACATCCCGGCATGCCCCCGGTGTTTATCATGCACGCCAGGGGCGATAAAACGGTGGATTACCGTAACAGCCTCAATTTTTACCGCAATGCGCTGAAAATACATTTGCCGGTAAAATATATTCTTTACAACTGCGAAGGGCATGGCTTCGGCCTGAACATCAAAAAAAATAAAATTGCTTCGAGCTGGATTTACGAATGCGAGAAGTGGTTTGTTTCGCTCGGACTGAAAATCAAGTTGGACGGTGTACCATCATTGTACCTGACTGAATACCAGAATTACGAAATTAACACAACCATTCAATAAATATACCATGTTTTTTCCCGATATTGAAAAACAACCGGCAGCTGTCATCAAACAGTTTCAGGAACGTGAGTTGCAGAAAGCGCTCAGGTACCTGAGTCGTTTTTCACCGTATTACAAACAATTGTTCGAAAAAGAAAAAATCGATGTTGGCAACATCCAAACACTCGAGGATTTGCATCTGATACCCACCACATCCAAGCACGAGTTGCAAACCCGTAATTCTGAGTTTGTGTGTGTGCCAAGGGAAAAGATCGTCGATTACATTACTACCTCCGGCACTTTGGGCGATCCCGTTACTTTTGCCATGACTGATAAGGACTTGGACAGGCTTGCTTACAACGAAGCCATTTCGTTCGCTTGTGCGGGTGGACATCCGGGCGAGATTTACCAACTTATGACCACCATAGACAAGCGCTTTATGGCCGGTTTGGCTTATTTCCTCGGTATCCGCAAACTGGGGGCGAGCATTATCCGGGTGGGCAACGGTATTCCTGAACTGCAATGGGATACCATTCGGCGTATTTCGCCCGATGCTATTGTGGTAGTGCCGTCGTTTATCCTCCGCATTATCGAATATGCCGAAGAACACGGCATCGATTACCGTAACTCGAGTATCAAAAAGGCCATTTGCATTGGCGAAAACCTGCGCGAACAGGATTTTTCTTTCAACCTTTTAGGAAAAAAAATCAAGGAAAAATGGGATATTGAGTTATATTCAACGTATGCCTCAACCGAAATGGCCACTACATTTACCGAGTGTGAATGTGGATGTGGCGGTCATCATCATCCTGAATTAATTATTACCGAACTACTCGACGAAAATGGAAATCCCGTGCCAGATGGGGAAGCCGGCGAACTGGTGATAACCACGCTTGGTGTGGAAGCCATGCCTTTGCTCCGGTTCCGCACCGGCGATATAGCCCGTTTCCATACGGAGCCCTGCGCCTGTGGACGAACTTCGAAACGTATCAGCCCTTTGGTGGGACGGCGTAACCAAATGATAAAATACAAGGGAACGACCCTGTATCCGGCAGCCATCTTTGATGTGCTCGATAATGTTGAGTTTGTTTTAAATTATTTTGTCGAAGTTCAAAATGATGCTGTGGGCAACGATGATATACTTGTGCATGTGGGCTGTAAGTCCGATACAATGGATATGTCTCTGGCCGAGAAAGAACTAAAGGATCATTTCAGGGCAAAACTACGGGTAGCTCCGCAAATAAAATTTGAGGAGGTTGATGCTATACGCAAAGTACATGCCTTGGATATTAACAGAAAACCTATTAAATTTGTAGATAAAAGAAATAAAAGCTAAAAAACTTTATTCCGATTCATACATGGTAAACACCGATTTCGATGATTTGCGTCCGTATCACGACAGTGAAATAAATGCTGCCATGCGCAGAATTACCGATGATCCGCTTTTTGAAGTGTTGGCCGGAAAATTATACCCTGAAGCATCCGTTGAAGATCTGAAGTATAAATTCCGGCAACTGAATTCCGTATCTGAATTTCAAACCAAGGTAATGCATTACGCTATAAATTACATTGTTGAAAATACGATAACGGATTTTTCATACAATGGGCTCGGGCTTATCGACAAAAACGTGTCTTATCTTTGTGTGTCCAATCACCGGGATATTTTACTCGACTCCGCTTTATTCGAATTGATTTTATATACGAATGGCATTAAAACCACCGAAATCACTTTTGGAAGCAACCTGATGAAGCCCGATTTTGTGGTCGATATCGGTAAATCGAACAAGATGTTCAAAGTGGAACGGGGTGGAAATCCACGCGATTTTTATAAAAATTCAAAACACCTCTCCGAATACATACGCCATACGATAACTGGGAAAAAAGAATCCATTTGGATTGCGCAGCGTAACGGGAGAACCAAAGATGGAAACGATGCTACCGACCAGGGTATCCTGAAAATGTTTTCGATGAGTGGATCTGTTGACCTGGTTGAAAATTTGTCGGAACTCAACATATTGCCGATAGCCATTTCGTACCAGTGGGAACCTTGCGATGTGCTGAAGGTAAACGAAATATATAAATCGCGCCGTGAGAAATATGAGAAAGCTCCCGGTGAAGACTTGCAAAGTATCCTGACCGGGATTACCTCCCCGAAAGGAATGGTGCATATTGAGATTACTCCGCCGGTAACCTCGGATGTAATGGCCGGGTTTCATCCTGCGAATAAGAATGAGTTGATTTCCGGCGTTTGCAAACAAATGGACAAGCAAATCATTACCGGATACCGCCTTTTCGATACCAATTATATTGCTTGCGACTTGATGGACGGTACTGCCCGGTTCATGAACACCCATTATTCCGCCGATTCGAAAGCGCATTTTATCAACGATATGGATGCTAAACTGAACCGTTTGGAAGGCGACCCTGACGAACTGAAAGCCATTTACCTTGGAATATACGGTAATGCGGTGAAAAACAAGGAATTGTTTGATAATTAGATGGCTTTATTCCTGCTTGATTTAAAATAAATATAAACCTGATACACTGAATTATGACACAAACTTTTAGGCTTTACAACGGTAATATAAGTTTCGACGATGAGAAAATCGTAATAACAGATAAACCGAGGTTCCAGAAATATTTTTTGATTCTTCTTTTTGTCGTTAGCGAACATTGTCTAAATTAAGGATACTCTTTTTTTTAAAAACAAACTTATTTTTACATGAAACACCCATGAATATAAACTCACACAAAGATTTGATTATCAGGTCTATGTTTTTGGCTCTATGTTCTTGGTTCTAAAATATAAACACATGAAACCGAAAGTAAACCCGTTATTTTTTATATACCAATGGTTTGTAGCTTTCCCTGTAATGCTGGTGATTACGGTATTTGCGGCTCTGTTTACCATTGTGTTTTCTCCTTTTTCCCCCAATAGCAATTTCGTGTATGCTCCGGTTCGCTGGTGGGGAAGGATGTTTTGTTACGTGGTTTTTATACGGGTGAAAATAACCGGGATTGAGAATATTGATCCCAAGCAATCGTACATCATTGCCGGAAATCATCAAAGTTGGTACGATATTTTTGTACTTTATGGCTGGCTGCCGGTAATTTTCAAATGGATCATGAAAGCCGAACTGCACAAAATACCCTTAATTGGGAAAGCCTGCGATTCTGCCGGTCATATTTTCATGAACCGCTCTAACCCTATTGAAGCAAAAAAAAGCCTCGAAAAGGCTGAGCAACAGCTACAACATGGGGTGTCGGTGGTTATTTTTCCCGAAGGTACGCGTACTTACTCCGGAAAATTGCAAAAATTCAAGCGGGGGGCTTTCCATCTGGCCACCGATTTGCAGTTGCCTATCCTGCCGTTCACTATCAAAGGCAGTTTCCACTGCATGCCACGCACCACTTTCAACGTAAAACCGGGGCTCATCGAAGTCCAAATCCATCGTCCTATCGATGTGAAACCTTACTTGCCCGACCATATCCAGGAGCTTATCCAGACTACCTGGAACGACATCAATAGCGCGCTATAATCATTCGGCTGCGTTCGGAGTTTTTTTTGTTTTCAGGTATTCGTAAATGTAAGCTATTGTAAATGTGGGTATAATGTCGGTGAACGGGATAATTTCCTCCACAAAATTAAGAATGCTGCCAATCATTCCGGTTCTTCCACCAAAAGCACGGTAAAAGATAAATGCCGATATGGGCGCGAAAATAATATCGAACCATTCGCCCAGAAAAGGAAGTAGGTAAGTAGCGCATCCAAGTGCATCCATGATGATGCAAAAAAGGAGAGTAGGTCTCGGTTGGGTTTTATTTCCCATAATTTTACAATATAATACGAACATCTCCAGCATTTTTAACGATGGAAATGTTCGCTTTGTTTTTGAATGAATTAGTTGATAGTAACTTTTATGCTCGAAGAGTTTTCCGAAACCGAATCGGCCGAGAACTGCACCTTTTTTATCATATCTTTTTGCTGATCCACTTCATGTTTGATCCTGAAATTAACGGTCATAAGTCCGATGAAAAACACGATTCCCAGACCGGTCAGAAGTTTATTGCTTGTTTTCATTTTATGTTTTTTGTAAGAGGTTATTAAATTTTATTTCTCGCTTTGCTTTTTAGCAAAGCGGGTAATTTTCATTTACCCAGTGACGAAACCACATTCGAAATACCCGATTTAATCATGAGAACAGCCGAGGACAGAAAGCCGGTTTCAGCTTTGTCAGTTTCTTCCTCCGAAACGCTATCGAAAGAGGCGTAGGAACGGGTTATTCCGGGTTCAAAATTCCAGTGGATGTTTTGCATCATACCGATGCCGACAATCACTACAACGATCAGGGCTTTTATTCTTCTATGTTTTGTTTCCATCTGCGTGTTGCGTTTTTTTAAATGAATGCGCCAATCATTACTGAAAGGCAAAATCAGTTGTTTAACTTCAAGAAACCTTTTGATCGGTAAATATCGTAATACTTTTTCAATTCGTCAAGCGAAAAGTGCAATAATTCCATGTTTTTAAAAAACAGTGGGAGATCTTGTTCCAAAAACTGTTTTCGGCGGTATTCCGATATTTTTTGCATGGCGTCGTCGGACACGAAATACCCTACGCCGCGTCGGTTGAATATAATTTCGCTGGTTTGCAAAAAATCGTAACTGCGAACCACCGTATTGGGGTTTACCTGCAATTCCACCCCCAGCTCCCTTACCGATAGTATCCGTTCGCCCTGGTGCCAGCGGTCTTTCATGATTTGTTCGCAAACATAATCGCCTATTTGCAGGTATATGGGTTGATTGTCTTTAAATTCCATATTCTTTATACTTGTTTTTCAGTTAACCGGAAATAACTTATTACCCAAAGGAATACGGGCAATACGTATTTCGAAATTTCAAAAACGTACGACAGGAGGCTTTTATCTCCATTGATAAACAAACTGAGCATCTTAATACCCATTGGTTTGTTGCTTACAAAATTTTTGATAAATACAAGCTCAAAAATTGATATGATAATTGTTAATGCAAAAAGGATTAAAAATGTTTTTGCAATTGCATTCTTTTTGAAATAGATGGATCCGAGTAAGAAAATTGACTGAATACTAATGAATTTAATAAAACTATGCGAAAAGTATTTTAGAAAACCTATTACTGAAAAATCATTCATTTTAGATGTTTCTAAAAAATAGTTGTAATAATTGAGTATATAGTCATTGATGATCACATCAAAAATCAGGTATTTGAGCAGCATACCCAAAGCAAACGTAATCATGCTCATAACAAAAAAATAGAACACCGATAGGAGCACAGATACGGTGGTTTTCTCGGTATGGGTAGCCGGAATGAGCAAATAATGCATTCCGTTGGAAGTGTACGAAAACGTTTTGAACTGGCGCGCCGCGAAAATAAGCCCAGCCACAAAAATGTAAATCTGAACTGATTGAATGTTAGGCATGATTGCAAAAATAAGAGTTGTAATGGCCCAGAAAATCATTTCGCGCTGTTTGTTTTCAATAAAGAACCTTTTCAGCAAAAGGCCTGTACGCTGTAGGTTGATGATATTGTTCATATAATTTTTTTTAAAAGGATTAAAATAAGGAGGTGATTTTGTCGGGTTGAGTCAATACGGCGTTGAAAAGCAGTTCAATATCCACTTTGCTGTCTTCACCCGTTTTATTCTCGCTTACCTGGTACAATCCCCTGAGGCTATCCTCGGAGTAAATAACGCCGGCTGCCGGTTCATTTCTGTCGGCAACGCTGAAGAGCAGCTTTTCGGATATTTTTTCAATGGGTTGATCGAAAATAACGCGGTGTTTATCCATAATGATGATGTTGTCAATCAGGCTGTCCAGGTCGTGTACCTGGTGTGTCGAAATAATCAGGCAGCGGTTTTCGTCCACCCCTGAGGCTACCATCCGGCGGAACTGTCCTTTCGAAGGTATATCCAGCCCGTTGGTAGGTTCGTCCATCAACAGCAGCTTGGTGTTGGTAGCCAGCCCGAAAGCGATAAATGCTTTTTTCTTTTGCCCGTGCGACAACTTGTTCAAAACCCATTGTTTACTGTCGATGTCGAATTCTTTCAGGTAGCTGTCGAATTGCGGAGCGTCAAACTTCGGATAAAACGGAGCGTACACCTTTTCGTATTCGCCAATGGTGAGTGATGTTTGGGGAAGCTCTTCGGGCAGGAAGAATATTTCCTGCAACATGGATGGATTCCGCTTCACCGGATTTTCGCCGAATGTAAATATTTTTCCCGATTGTGGGAACACAAGTCCCGAAATAAGTTTCAGCAGGGTACTTTTGCCTTCGCCGTTTTTGCCAAGCAAACCGTGAATCCGTCCTTCGCCAATGTTCAGGTTGATATCCGACAGCAGTCCGCTTTTTTTCGAATAACTGAATGTTACGTTTTGAATGTTGATCATATTGAATAATGATTTATTGTTTTAAAGAATTAGTGTAATAGTGTATTAATACACCGCAAAGATAGTACAATGAAATTGACTGGTACAAGTTATTATAGTTAAATAAAGTTAAATCAATAAATATTAAATATTTCATCAGATATATTGATTGATTATCAATTGATTGTAAAATGAGTGATAAATGCTATTCAGATAAAAAAAGCTAACTTTGCATCTTTATTTTAAAAGCAGGTACTAAAACGAAAGTATTTCCAAAGGAACTAAACCTGCAACATAACTTTGCAAAACAAAAAATTATGCATTCAAAAGAAGAAAAACTACAGGAATTCAACCGCCTACTTGATATAATGACCGAACTAAGAGCTAAATGCCCCTGGGATCGGGAGCAAACTTTCGAAAGTATGCGTGTGCAAACCATCGAAGAAACTTATGAACTGGCAGAAGCCATTACCGACAACGATATGACTGCCATTCGTAAAGAACTGGGCGATTTACTGCTGCACGTGGTTTTTTATGCTCAAATGGGCAGCGAAACAACCGACTTTGATATTTTTGATGTTTGTAAATCGCTGAACGAGAAGCTGGTTTACCGCCATCCGCATGTGTTTGGCGAAACCGAGGCCAACAATGCTCGCGCGGTGGAGCAAAACTGGGAAGAATTGAAGTTAAAGGAAAAAGGGGGGAACAAAACGGTACTTGCCGGGGTACCCAAGTCGCTGCCGGCGCTGATAAAGGCGCACCGCATCCAGGACAAAGCCCGCAGTGTAGGTTTCGACTGGGAGGAACGCGGCCAGGTTTGGGGCAAAGTAGGGGAGGAGATCGGAGAGTTGAAGCACGAAATAGATAAAATGGATAGCGATAAAATGGAAGCAGAATTTGGTGATGTATTTTTTAGCCTGATAAATGCTGCCCGCCTTTACGGCATCAACCCGGAAAACGCGCTCGAACGCACCAACCGTAAATTTATATCCAGATTTAATTATTTGGAATCTAAGACAATTGCCCTTGGGCTCGACCTGAAAAAAATGACACTTGCCGAAATGGATGTTATCTGGGACGAAGCGAAAAAGTTAGAGCGAATGTAACCACGTCATGGTAAATAGATAATAAACTGAAAATTATTTTGATAAGCAATGAAAAACGTATTGATAACCGGAGCTACATCCGGATTTGGTGAAGCAATCGCCCGAAAACTGGCCGGGTTAAAAACCTGCAGGTTGATTTTAACCGGACGGAGAAACGAAAGGCTTGTTTCGTTATCGGAAGAGCTTAAGAAACAGTATGGTACCGAAGTGATAACGTTGAATTTCGATGTGCGTGATAAAACCGCTTGCGAAAAAGGAGTGGCGGCTATTCCCACGGCTTTTCATCCCGTGGATATTCTGGTTAACAATGCCGGACTGGCTGCCGGCGCGATGCCTTTCGACCAAAGTGACCCGGATGATTTTGAACGGATGATCGACACCAACATCAAAGGGCTGATTTACATGACCCAACTGATTATCCCTGAAATGAAAGAGGCAGGCTCGGGCCAGATTATCAACCTTTCGTCGGTAGCGGGGGTGGATGTGTATCCGAACGGAAACGTATATTGCGCTACTAAGCATGCTGTGAATGCGCTGACAAAGGCTCTGCGCATCGATTTGCTACCCTATGGCATCAGGGTGGGGTCGGTATCTCCGGGAGCTGCCGAAACCGAGTTTTCTATCGTTCGCTATCATGGCGATACCGATAAGGCAAAGGCCGTGTATAAAGGGATAGTGCCGTTGAGTGCCGATGATATAGCCGATGCGGTTGAGTTCATGGTAACCCGTCCACCTCACGTTAGTATCAACGACATCCTGATTACACCCACGCAGCAGGCCAACGCTTACGTATTTCACCGGAAGGAATGAATTTCTATCGTCGAACGTGCTTGAAAAATAGTTTTTTATTTATTTTGTAGCATAAATTAAAAAAATATCTTATTTTTGTAGATATTAAAAACATTGTAATGGGGTTCAATAACCGGAATCCTATCGTACAGAAACAAAAAATATTTGAAGATGAGCTCACTTGAATTAGCCAAGGACAATGAAAACATTCAGGATGGAGTGAATACCACCCCTGACATTGTTGATGAAAAAATCACCGAAGATTTACCTGCGGAAACAATTGCTTCGCCTGCCGAAAGTAATTATTCATCGTTGACCGAGGAACAGTTACGGGATGCACTTAAAGAACTGACAGAAAAGGATGTGGAAGTTGTAAAAGATGAGGTAGAGCAGGTAAAACAGTTGTTTTACAAAAAAATTAAAATCATCAACGACGAGGCCAAGGATCGGTTCATGGAAGATGGGGGGGCTGAAATTGATTTTGTGGCTCCGAAAAGTGAACTTGAAGAAGAATTTAAAAATACGCTGGCCATTTTCAAATCGAAAAAAGCTGCCTTTACTGCCCGTGTTGAGGCCGAAAAGGAAGAAAACCTGTTGCAGAAGCAACATGTGCTTGAGCAGATGAAAGGGTTGGTTGAAAACAATAGTGATGTGTCTTCCCACATTCCTGAATTTAAGGCGTTGCAACTGAAATGGAAAACCATTGGTTCTGTGCCGGCTTCGAGCAATACCGAAATTATCAAACAATACAATCTCTTCCAGGAAAAATTCTGGGACCTCGTGAAAATAAACAACGAGTTGCGCGAATATGACTTCAAAAAGAACCTTGAAGCCAAAACCCAAATTTGTGAAACAGCTGAAAAACTTGCTGATGAAGAGGACATTGTAAATGCTTTCCAGACATTGCAAAAACTTCACGATGAATGGCACGATCTCGGCCCTGTATCAAGGGAGTTCCGGGAATCGGTATGGAATCGTTTTAAAGAAGCATCTACACTGATCAATAAAAAATATCAGGCTCATTTTGACGATATTCGTAAAATGGAAGACGAAAACGGAGCGGCGAAAGAAGCGTTGTGCGAGAAAATTGAAGCCATAGATGTAAGTGAGTTAAACACCCTGAAAAAGTGGGACGATATATCGAAAACGCTTGCTACCTATCATGATGAGTGGAAGTCGATCGGGTTTGCGCCCCGCAAAATCAACCAGAAACTGTTCGAACGCTACCGCAAAGCCTGTGATGCTTTCTATTCGGCGAAAGGGGAGTACTTCAAAACGGTAAAAGCGGGTTTTTCGGAAAGCCTCGAGAAGAAAAAACAATTGTGCGAAAGGGCTGAAACCCTGAAAGAAAGTACCGACTGGAAAAAGGCTACCGATGAATTTGTTCAGTTGCAGAAAGATTGGAAATCTTCAGGGGTTGCTCCTAAAAAGATGACGGACGATATTTGGAAAAGATTTATTTCGGCATGCGATTATTTCTTTGAACAGAAAAACAAGACGTTATCGGGTCAGTACGGTGCCGAAATTGAAAATCTGGGTAAGAAAAAAGCTGTTATCGAAAAGATCAAGGCACTTGGTAATACACCCAACGCTCAGAATGAACTCCGAACATTGATGTCCGAATGGAATGAAATCGGGCATGTGCCGTTCAAGGAAAAAGATAAGATGCACGCTGAATACCGTGAGGTAGTGGATGCTGTTTTTGATGCGCTGAACATCGATGCATCGCAACGCCGGCTCAATACTTTCAAAAATAATTTGAAAGATATGAGCGACAAAGGTGAAAATAAACTTTTCCGCGAACGGGAAAAACTGATGCGTTCTTACGAACACCTAAAAGCCGAAATTGCCACGTACGAAAACAATATTGGATTTTTCAGTTCTTCATCGAAAAAGGCAAGCAGTATGATCAAGGAGATGGAACGCAAAATCGAATCGCTGAAAGAGGAATGTAAGTTGATTGAGCAAAAAATCAATTTGATTGAAGACTCGATTTCGTAAACGATAATCAAATATTATAAAATGAAAGGGCGAAAGGACTATTTGGTTTTTTCACCCTTTTTGTTTTTTAAGTTGTTTTCTTTTTGTGTATATTAAAAAAAACCGGGATACAGCCTCTTGCCGTACCCCGGAAACAGATTATATATATGTGTGTGTTGGTTGGAGTTTATTTCATAGGAAGTTGGATGTTCAGGTTGTCTTTTATAAATCGCTCCATTCTTTTTTATATTCAACAAACGCCTCAATTGCCTCGTATGAGGCCAGGCCGAGTTCTTTATAAAGGTCGGCAGTAGCTTTGTTCCTATCTTCGGAACGTTGCCAGAAAAGGCGTTCATCATTGCCAAGGAAGGGGGCGCTTTCCATCTGAGACTGATGCTTCAGGATGGAATTACGTTTCTTCCGGAGTTCTTCGGGGCTAATTGGTACAGCCATTTCGATATCGTCAATTTCCCATTCGGCCCAGGCGCCACGGTACATCCATATCCGGCAGTCGGTCATCCAATCTTCGCCTTTCAACTCGTGAATGGCTGCCAACACAGCGTCGAAGCATACCTTGTGGGTTCCATGCGGGTCGGCCAGATCTCCGGCCACATAAATTTGGTGAGGATGGATCTCCTGCAATAATTTTATAATAATATTAACATCACTCTTTGACAGATTCCCTTTTTGAATTTTCCCCGTTTCGTAAAACGGAAGTTCGAGAAAATGTACATTTTCGGGCTGTACGCCGATATAACGGCAGGCTGTACGTGCTTCTTCTTTCCGGATCTGCCCTTTCAGAAACAAAACTTCTGGAGAATCGGAATCGCCTTTCTTTTTCACCTCTTTCAAAAAATGGAGGATGCCATCACACCAATCGTCCAAAGGTGTTTTATCCTTGTCGAGCGATTGGCTTAAATGGCGGAAAAGAGATGCTATTCGTACCACATCTTCATCGCCCACGGCAATATTGCCCGATGTTTGGTAAGCCACATGCACATCGTGATGCTGATCGACCAACCGCTGGAGTGTTCCGCCCATCGAAATGACATCATCATCGGGATGTGGACTGAAAATCAACGATTTTTTAGGATAAGGAAATGCCCGTTCAGGGCGGTTGGTGTCGTCGGCATTGGGTTTTCCTCCCGGCCATCCCGATATGGTATGTTGTAAGTCGTTGAAAATCTTTATATTCACATTATAAGCCGATCCGTAAAGCACCAACAACTCGTCCAATCCATGCTGGTTGTAATCTTTATTCGTCAACTTCAATATCGGTTTTTTTGTTTCGTTGCAAAGCCACACGATGGCTCGCCGAATCAACTTGTCGTTCCACTCGCAGGGGCCTACCAGCCACGGCTGGCTGATACGCGTGAGATGTTGGGCGGCACTAAGGTCGATAACAGCCATGGCATTTTGATGCAATTGCAGGAACGAGGCAGGCACTGAATCGTCCACCTTGCCCTGGATTACCTGTTTCAGAATGTCGGCTTTGTGTTCGCCCCAAGCCAGCAATATAACATTACGGGAGTCCAAAATAGCGGAGATGCCAATGGTTATGGCGCTTGCTGGCACTTCCGACGGGGTGTTGTAAAAGCGCCGCAAATCGCGTTGCGATTCGGGGTCAATCAGCATCAACCGGGTAAGCGTGCTCACCTGAGACCCGGGTTCGTTATAAGCGATATTCCCTACAAGCCCGACACTTGTCAGCACCAAGTCAAGCCCATCGTTTTTCTCGATAATATCTTCGTAGTGGCGGCAAAACTCATATACGTTTGCCCGCGTAACACTGGCATCGGGTGTGATAAAATTCTCAGGTTTGATATCTACCTTGCTGATCAAATAGTTACGAAGTAATTTAGTGTTGGAGTGCCTTTCACCATCATTGAACGGGAAAAATTCGGAGATGTTAAACACCATCACATCGGAGAAACTCAGGTCTTCCTCCTGATGCATCCTCACTAATTCATCGTACACCATTAGTGGCGACGATCCTCCCGAAAGGCCAAGCAAGCAACGTTCGCCGAGCTTTTCCTTTTCATGAATCAGTTCCGCGATACGCTGGGCGGCGAAAATGGCGCCTTCCGCTTCATTCTTATAAATGTTGGTACGCAGTTTTTCGAACCGCTTCTGCCTGAGGCTCTCAATCATGTCCGACGAACGGTAATACCGTTCGGGAATATGTTCGAGAATGATTTTTGAACTTAAATCGAATTTCATCAGTATATCATTTGTTTTATTGTTAGCTAAATTATATCCGCCGCGACGGATGTTGTATTATACAGAATTCTTCCGTTTGTAATTGTGCGCTCATGGGCAGCAATACTGCCAATATTTAATTTTTCAGGCAAGCGCCCCCTGTCCTGCATCAACGTTCTTCGGCTTTTTCCATCTCTTTAAAATAACGATAAGTAGCCACCTTAAGTTCATCGGTAGCGGCTTCGTCGCAAACGATTATACTTTTGGGGTGAAGTTGCAGCGCTGTAATGGTCCATAAATGGTTGAGCGACCCTTCGACGGCCTGGCTCAAGGCCCGGGCTTTTTCATGGCCGTTGGCCATGATCAGCACCTCACGGGCATCCATGATGGTGGCAACACCCACAGTAAGCGACTGGCGGGGCACTTTGTCCACATCGTTATCGAAAAAACGGGAATTTTTGATGATGGTATCTTTTGTCAGCGTTTTTATCCGGGTTCGAGAGTGGAGCGATGATCCCGGCTCGTTGAAAGCCAAATGCCCATCGGCCCCCACACCACCCAAAAACAAATGGATACCGCCTGTAGCCTTTATTTTTTCCTCATACATTTCGCATTCCCGTCGGGGGTCGTCTGTTTCTCCATCCAGGATATTGACGTTTTCAGGTTTTATGTCAATATGACTGAAAAAATTATTCCACATGAAAGTGTGGTAACTTTGCGAATGTTCTCGGGGAATACCTACATATTCATCCATATTGAATGTTATGACATTTGCAAACGATACTTCTCCTTTTTTGTACTTTTCTATCAGCCGGGAATATGTTCCCAGAGGGGTCGAGCCAGTCGGCAATCCCAATACAAAAGGTTTGTCGGGCAAGGGAGAAAAACGGTTGATCCTTGAAGCCACGTAATCTGCTACCCAGCCTGAAATCCCATCGTAATCGGGTTGAATGATTAATCGCATATTAATGATTTTGTAAAAACTAAATTTACTGCTAAGTTACAAAAACTTTCATAACCAATTATAGATATTTTAAGCTTCACCAATTTATATCCCGGTAATTATCCGGATTCACGTTTGCCTTCAATGCATTGTGAATTTAGGGATGGATGAAGGAAACTGTCGCTCCCCGATGACAACCAATGAATCGACCCCGTAAATCTACTTTTTTAACCCCTATACCTACATAACTTTTTTTAAACGGCTACTATTGAAATGCTTTTAACCTTAAAAAACTAATACCTTGGATTTACTTAACATGGAAAATGTATATCAAAAACAACTACACCTTTTATAATTAAAGACAAAGAAATAATTGAAAATACTTAATTGATTTATTTAATTATAATTTATTAACATACAATAACTCGTTCCATCGCATAGTTGGACAAAAAAAGGCGCCTCGAAAGTCTATTTATATTTTTATACCTTAACTCGTTCATAAATTGAATTTCCCGAAATTTGGAAAATTCTTTTTAATCAACTTTTGAGGCACCCTCAATGAAACTTATCAATACCATATTAACAAAACTACATTAGGATAACCTTTATCGTTCGGGTTCCTGCTTTCACAATAAACACATTGCCTGGCTGATTTTCAAGAGATATTGTATCGCCATTGTTTACCACTTTATGATAGAGGATATAACCGCAGAAATTATAAACTGACAGCTTAGTTCCGGCATTTATTCCGTTGACAGTAATATCTCTATTATTTACTTTTATTGAAAAATCGCCGGATGTAAGTTTTTCTGTTCCGGTATTTAGATCATTATATTCCACTGCTCCTACCGAAGGAGTTGCCGGACGTGAAAATCCAAGCTGATCGACCGTGGGGATGGCATATCCGCTCAATGATGCAACGCCGGCATTCAACGCCAAACTACCCGAAGAAATCATGGCTACCGTATGCAAACCCGACTTTGCCAACTCAGCACGTTTTTTGTTCGTGGCAAATGTTTCCATGCTCTTAAAAACATTGGCCGTGCCCGGATCCAAAATCTGAATACAATTCCGCCCACTCGTTACTACGGTGCCCGAAGCTACCGAATAAATTACATTATGTGGTTCGACCAGCACTGTACCCGATGCCGAATTTGTTTCCAACAGGTCCGAATATGAAGACGCTGCCGCATCTACATTATTCAACACAATGCTGTTTGCCAGGTAAACATTAGCAGTTCCTTTGGATGTAACCAGAGAACTGATTGCACCATCTCCCTGGTTACCCGTAAAAGTACAGTTCACCGCGGTTACATTTGATGTATAGACAGAACTGCTTTGAACAGAGGACAAAATAGCGCCACCGGTTTTACCAGATGCGTTATTGGCAAAAGTAGAATTCGTTATGCTTACGTTACAGGCTGTGGCCACCGTTCCGCGTGAGACGATGGCTCCTCCGCCACTGTTGCCGTTTGCTATGGATGTATTGCCGATAAAGCTGCACTTGTCTATACTTACAACTGCTGCATTGTAAACGCAAATGGCTCCACCACCGTAAGAACCAGAAGTGCTGTTGCCCTCAAATGCTGAACCGGAAATGGTGGCAGCGCCCTGAATGCGGGCTACCGCTCCGTTGTTGGCCTGAGCATTGATATTCCTAAAAACACAACCACTTATAGTAAGGGTAGAACCGTTTGCAGCAGTAATGGCGGTATTGCCCAGTACACCGCTACCATCAAAAATTAAATTCTGGAATGTTCCGTTAATACCCGAGGCAAGAGAGAAGAATCCCTTCGATGGGGTTGATTGTTTCAATGTTACATTAGTGCCGTTGTATGAATTTGATCCATTGATAGTGATGCTTTTTATAACAAGAACATCTGTCAGGGTGATTTCAGATCCGTCAAAATTAAAGTCAATAACATCGCCGGTTGTAGCTGTAGTAAGAGCTTCTGTAATAGAGCCTGATCCTGTCGGAGCAGAAGTTGTTATCGTAATAGTGGCAGCTGAAAGGTAGCCGCTTAAACACAATGCGGCAAAAAGGAGTAAAGATTTCACTTTCATAAACATTTAATTTTAATAGAATGAATAATTATGTTAATTAAAATACAAAGTATTCTGGTTTTATCTTCCGACAATCTTACATTTCATTGCCAGCATGTTAAACAATAACAATTATCATGTCCATAACATTTGTCATGGTTGAACCTGTTATGACCAGCCCTCCCGCTTTTCTAAAAAAACTGTATGCATCAAAATTTTGCAGATAAGATGCTGGTTTTGTATTCCGGGATATTGCATTGCTAAAAGTAGTTTCGTCAATCACTGCCCCGGCGGCATTGGTAGGGCCATCTGTTCCATCAGTACCTCCGCATAAAATGGTGGTTTTACAACCAGCATCCAGTTTTGATGACAGATAAAGAGCCAACTGCTGATTACGACCGCCTTTTCCATTTCCGCAAACGTGCACCGTAGGTTCTCCGCCAAACAAAAGGCAAACGGAGTTTTTCTTCTTCCTATCGTTAATAAAAGGACCGGTTTTTTCAAGAATAAAATTTGCAGCTCCAGTGTAATCTCCTTTTAAAGTATTTGTTACAACATGACTTTCGTAGCCCAAATCAATAGCTTCGTTGCAGGCAGCGCTGAGAGCTAAGGCATTGTTGCCAATAACGCTGTTTTTAGCTTTTGAGAAAATAATATCTCCTGGTACCGGCGTTTCGGAAATTTCACCTTTCATCCCTTTTTTTAAATGGCGTAACATTATAGAAGGAATCTTATCCATAAGTAGATATTTATCAAGAACATCAATTGCCATTTGAAAGGTAGTAGGATCGGCGGAAGTAGGGCCGGAAGCTATTACACTGGGAGAATCGCCAATAACATCGGAAAGGATCAGACTTTCTGTAGAAGCAGGGTAAATGGCTTGGGTCAATCGTCCTCCTTTAACGGAAGAGAGATGCTTACGAACAGTATTTATTTCATCTATTCCGGCACCCGACTCTACCAACAATCTGTTCGTAACAACCAGATCATCGAGCGTTGCTCCATCCGGATAATCGGCCATCAAGGAAGATGCCCCTCCTGAGATAAGGCAAATTACCAGATCTTTTTCACCGGCAGAATGAGCCAATTCAAGGATGCGCTGTGTAGCAAAAATGCCATTATTATCAGGGAGCGGATGACCTGCTTCGAATAAGATTAATTTTCTAAGCGGGCAACCGTATCCGTATTTTGTAAGTACGATGCCGGTAGTAATTCGATCAGCCAGAATAATTTCAGTTTCACGTGCCATGAGAGCTGCTGCTTTTCCTATAGCTATGATATACAGGTTCCCAATATCATCGAGTAAATAATCTCTTCCTGACACACAAATCCTGTCGTCGCACAACGATAAATGCTCCCGAATCAACTTATCCGGGAGTACTGCTTTTATTCCCGCACGAAATATTCGCTTTGCTGCTGATCTTTTTTTCATCATATTCCGGAGTTTCGTATTTTTTTTAAAATTTTATATCTGATCTCCCTGTTTTATAATACAAATAAAGAAGTAATCCACACACAGAAAAATACGGTCAATCCCATTACAACCGTTGCCGGAGAGTAAACCTTCAGCGCCGTACCAGTATCTATTCCTGAAAAACGGGTAATGACCCAAAAATAAGCATCGTTAGCATGTGAAATCATCATGGATCCAGCACCCAGCGAAATCATAACCAGTAACTTCCCGGTGTCGGAAGTAAACCCTAAAGCCGGTAACATGGGGGCTACGAAAGATGCAGCAGTAATTATGGCCACCGTGGACGATCCCAAAGCCGTTTTCAGAATAACAGCTATTAGAAAAGGAACGGAAAGTCCCATACCGGTGTTTACAAGCAATGTGCCTGCATAGGCTCCTGCTCCCGTTTCTTTAATTACCATTCCAAACATTCCTCCGGCAGCTACTATAATTAGAATAGGACCTGCTTTTTCAACAGCACTTTCAAAAAGCTCGTTCATGACTTGCGTATTCTTGTGCCTGATGAGTAAAAACGAAAGCAAAACACCCATTAAGAGGGCTATCACCGGTTTACCGAGAAAAATAAGTCCGTTGATTATGAAGTTTGTTTCCTTAAAAGAAAATACTTCCATTAAAGATCCTAAAGCTATGAACAACAGTGGAGCCACAACCGGGAGCAATGACAAAGCTACTGAAGGAAGATGTTCCTGCGTGGCAATTTCTGTTTTTTCTGGTATTTTATTTTCCTCGTATGGAGGTTCTTGGCGAGTTTTCCATTTGGTCCAATAGAATGCCGCAACAGCAGCTGGAACGGCATAGATTGTACCAACCAGTATCAGGTTCCCAATGTTCACATTTAAAATACCTGCAGCAGCTAAGTTCCCCGGATGCATTGGAAGCAAACAATGTACGGAATAAAGAGAAGTAGCCAGAACAATGGAAATAAAAGATAATGCTACTTTTGCCCCGGAGCTGAAATGCTTGATAAGCCCACTCAGAATAATGAACCCCGAATCGCAAAAAATGGGCATTCCGGTCAGAAAACCTGTTATACCTAATGCTGATGCCGCTTTGCCTTTGCCAGTTTTAGATAGCATGTAACGGGCAATACTAACGGCTCCGCCCGATTTTTCAAGTACAACACCTATGATGGTTCCGAAAATTATCAGAAATCCGATTGACGACATTGTTTGGCCGAAACCATGTTTCAGAACTTCTATGATATCGTGATCGGGAAGAGCTACCACCGCCAGCAATAAAGAGACTGCCAGCAGTGATGCAAAGGCATTCAGCCGAACTACCGATGTGAGAATTATGATCAGAATAATGGATGTCAAAACCAGCAGTGAGATAACCAATGGACTCATAAATCTGTTTTTATTTTAATTCTATCGAATATGCTTTTACAATCTGAGAGAAATACTTACCATAAATTGCTAAGGCCAGCTTTACCGCATCTCCTTTCGCATCCTTGGTGTAAGTATCACTATTTTCTACCCAGTTCCATTCCCAATCTTTTATCAGACGTTCAAATTTCTCCTGGTCGAATTTCCGTTTATACTTCATGTCTGCGGCTACCTGCCCGATGAACAGTTCCCAGCGGGGTTTGTAAAATCCATCAATCATACCCGACCATTGTTTGCAGGCATACTCATGAAGCTTACAATCTTTATTTCCCCAAAGAGTAATCAGGTTACGGGCATTCTTTTCGTACAAAGCTTTTTCTTTAGCCGTGGTACCCCAACTTTTAGCACTTTCGAGCCAACAACCAAGCAAAAAATCGGTTCGGGTGGCTAACAAATCATCCATATCCGAAAGAAGGACAACGAACTCGTTACCCGAACGCAGAAACTCGTTACGATTATTTTCATCGTAGGCAACAGCCATTCTCTGGTGAATCACTAAGGCATAATCGGCAAGTACCTGACGGGTTACATCCACCAGGTCGTAACGAAATCCATCACTCCCGGCCAAATCCGGAACGGCTTTGACCAAAATATTCCAAGCTTTTACTAAATTAACCGGATCGTAAGGTAGTTTCGTGGTAGTAGTGCCGCCGGGATTTTTCTTAAAAGTGGGACGAGCCGTAATAATGGATTCCGAACCGCCATTGGTTACTGAATCGTTGTAAACACTGCGACTCATCAGTTTCCAGGCATCTCCTGCATAGGAATTTTCTTTTCCGTAGCGACGTAAAGCATAATCTTTCAACCAGTCATTTATATCTACCGGAGTATCCCTCCATACATTCTCGAGCATTAGTTCATACATCACCGGGTTTTGTTCAATACCTTCCATAGTAAGGCCAATGCCTTGCATTTTCCCGGAAGAAGGATCGTTCAAAGCCTTTGCCGGATTCTGGGCTACACTGCTCATCCAACCGGAAAGGTTGATGTTTTTACCGAAATTGTGGAGCATGTTCCAGATCCAGGGTTTTCCGTAATAAGCGTTGGTACGGTTCCATACAGGAAAACGTTCGCTCCAGAGATCGAGGATAATCATCCGGTCATCCGGAACGCCGTTTAGCAGCGCTTTAATTTCTTTGTCTTTCCAGAAGTCTCTATCGTGATAAAACAACCATCCCTGCATGATCCACCGTGCCTTCGGGTCGGCCATCTGCATGGACTCATACACTTTCCGGCTAATGTTATTCAAGTATATCGAATCGGAAGTCGGCGGAGTGTTCTCGTTGAACGTATCGGCCGAGTAAAAATGGTCGGTTCCGTAAGTGCGGATTTCTTCTTCAATAAAACGCTTCCCTATTTCATTGAACATTGGCTCTGACGGATCCAAAACGCTTACTTTAGGGAAGTTCACCCACGAAGTTTGTTTAATTTTTATTCCCGGATATTTTTCACCGAAGTCCGGCGGGACATGTCCTGTGAAGGCCGGTAAAACGGGAGTCATTCCCAGTTCGCGTTCGCGGGCAAGGATATTTTTCTGTAGCGCTTCGTGCCCATCCATGAACGATTGAGGTAGCGGGCCGCCCCACCCATCGAGGTTTCCCATCCAGAACCAGTTAAAATAAGCTGGCCCGCTGAAAAAACTTTCCAGGTCCTTATTGTTCCACCCCAATCCGTTATATACACGTTGCCATACCGAATTTTGCCCGGTTACGGCTAACGGCATATTGATCCCGTTGAGTGCCATCCAATCTATTTCCTGTTGCCAGCGATCCCACTTCCACCAACTCATGCTGTAATTGAACGTGCAATAATTGAGGTAATAACGATACTTATAAGGCGATTTTCGAATGATCTTGTAAGGTACTGCCGGCAACTTACCCGGAATATTCAGCCGGCTCCCGTTCCATGTTAAAGAACAATGAAGATAATGTTTCAGGTAATAATTCAGCGCACTTGCCACTGAAACGCCGTTATTTCCCCTTAATACAATTTTATCTCCTGCCGATTCTATTTCAAAAACATCTTTACCATCCGCGTCTTTTTGCCTGAATTCCACCATGAAAGATTCGGGTATCTGGGGAACAACACGTTTTATCAAATCGTACACAGCTTGTTCGGAAACATTGCTTTGCTCGGCAGATAAAGCAAAAACGGAAAACATGGACAGAACAATGAGTGAAATAGGTTTCTTTATATATGTCATGGCAGGATGTGTTATTTGCAGAATTTCCATTTATTTATAAGTTTCACAGCTTCGTCAAGCGGGTCGGTATAAGGACGCACCCCCGAAATACGAGCTGTATGTATCCATGATTCTTCCCATTTGCGGAGATCTGTTTTTGGATGTTCAATTTTCAGTTTCATTCTGGGAATGTAGTAGTCCCGGATCAGGCCGCTCCATATCCGCGCGGAATAATCGGCCTGATGGCCACCCCAAGTGGTAATAAGCCTTTTAGCATTCGCTTCGTATGCAAGACCCTCTTCTGGTGTAGTTCCTTGTTGACGAGCATAATTTACCCACGTTTCGAGCCGGTAAGATGGATGCGATTCAAGCAAGCGATCCACTGAACTCAATATATCCACTGCTTTCTTCAGTTCTTTTGCGGCCATAACTTTATTGTCCAGTGAATCGGCCTGAAGTGCTCTTTTGTAGCAAATATCCGCTTTAGCAGAAAGGTAAAGGGATGAAAACTCTATTGCATCATTCCGGTAAAGCGCCGATTTTTTCAAGCTACTGGCGCTTTCGAGGAATAACTCCACTGCACGCATAAAATCGGCACCGGTATCAATACGGCTTACCCTACGCTTATCGGGGACTACCGTTTGCCACAAAAAACGGGTATAGGAATACAACGAACCATAAGCGGAACGGCGAAGCAAGTTCCATGCTTCTTTTATATTCTCCGGAAAAGCACCGTAACGCGCCTCCCCATAATTTTGCAACCAATTGTCGAGATCAATTTCTTTATCGCTCCAGCCAACATCAGCAAGCAATTCATAAATCACCTCGTTATTCTCAATACCTTCTGGAGCCGATCCGAAACCGATCAACTTATGACGGTAAGGAGAACGCAAAGCTTCGGCCGGATACGATGCATACATGGCAAGTTCCCCGGTAAGAGGGGTTTTGCCCCCGAAATTGGGAGTAAAAGAGTATATCCAGTTCTTGCCGTAAAAACCATCGTGGGTTTTCCACGTCAGACCGGTATGCCAGATCCATTTAGGATAATCATTGGCCAGGTCAATAATGATCATTTTGTCGTCTGGAACCTTGCTGAGCAGCGCCTGCAAACTCGGCTTATCCCAAAACTCATGCTGATACCCGAACGTCCATCCCTGGGTTACCCAAATAGCAGCGGAATCGCCGGCAATAATGGATTTGTAGATTGATTCACCGTAGTTTTCCAGTAATTTGTGTTTGGCTTCATCGTTTTCCACCGGAAGTTCCATTTCGTTAAAACTATCCGAAAGAAAACAAACATTTTTACCGAATTCTTTTTCCCACTCCTGAATAAAAAGTTTTCCGATTTCTTCGAAACAGGGGGAGTTCGGAGCCAAAACAAAGGCGTTATATTTTTCCGGAAACCCACCCCATGTAAGTCTTTTCACCCTGAGTCCAGGATGTTTTTTCATAAATGCTTCGGGAATAAAACCAGCGAAAGCAGGAGCAACCGGTTCGAAACCAAGTTCTCTCATTCGTCCAATTATCCTATGTTGGAGTTCAACCTGCCCTTTCTGCCATGAATCGGGAAAAGGACCATCCCAACCGTTGAGATTTCCCATCCTGTGCCATGGTAAATGGGCCGGTGCTGTGAAAAAGCTCCGGATTTCATCTTTTGTCAGGCCCATTTTAATCCATACCCTTTCAGCAATAGCTTCGGCAGCTACGGTGCTCAACGGCATGTTGATACCATGTAGAGCCATCCAGTCAAGTTCTTGCTCCCATCGTTTCCAGTTCCAATAAGGGGTTGTGTACCCGAAGGTTACCACATTTAAATAATAACGGTATTTATATGGTGTACTGGATTGTTGGTGATATTCTGGCCACACCGCAGGCAGATTCAGGTTTTCGCCACTCCAGGTTAGCATGCAGTGACATGCGTTTTTCATATAAGTATTAAAAGCATAACAAAGTGCAACCGTACTGCTTCCAGCCACTGCCAGTTGTCCATTGGCGGCTTCGATTTGGAAAAATTCACGGTCGTTGACAGGAGGTACCTCTCGAAATTGTATTTCATTTACCCGGCTACCGATCCATCTCCCTATGACCCCTTTGGCAGGCGTTATTATATCGCCGTGAACAGTGGTGCCAGTGGCAAAAGAATTTCCAATAAAAACCAGAAAGTAAAAACTCAATAAATGATATTTCAGGTGCTGTTTAGCCATCGTATTGTCCGGAAAATAAGATATTATTGTATTGGTAATCAATAAAAAACACATGATTCTTTTTCTGTTGCCAGGGATACACCTCCCCCTATCCGGAGTATCGGAAGCATCCGAACCCAGGGTAAAAGTCATCAGGAAAATTTATTTCCCGATAACTTTAAGGCAGCATTAACCACCGGTTCTTAAAATCAGGGTTGAACTTGAACCTTTACGTTCAAAATAAGCGGTTTATGGAAAAGTTGTTTACTTTCTTCCTGACCCAGTTTCTGGCCGACTCCATCCACATTGACTAAATAAGGGGTATCGTCCTGCATTTGAGTAATCTGCATGATACCGTAATATAATTTTCCTCCTTTTTGATTTTTCAGGATGATATAATCGCCGGCTCTGAAATTTTCTTCCATTGTGCTGGTTCCACCCGTCCCGGCATTGGTTCGCCGGCGTGCGTAGTTCAACGATCCGAGAGAGGTTGGGTTATTGGTTTCGCCCAATGTGGCGTTATCCAGTTTCGACTGGATTTTTCCAAGCAGATAATTTGCTTTCAGTTTTTCCGATTCGGTGGTAGCGCTATTGCTTATTACTGTAAACAATGAATCGACGAATTTGTAACGTGCTTCGTTCCAATTGGCTCCAATCCACGAGCCGGCTATGATCTTGAACTGGGTGGTATCGATGTTTGCCTGGCGAATGGCTTTTCCGCCAATTTCATAAATATCGCACTGGCGTCCGGTGGTGCCACCGCTCAACTGGGAAATCCAGAGATTCGAGAACATGTAGCCCCGCTGGCTTCCAATGTAAACCTTATTAGAAGTGTTCTGCAATACATTCACAAAACAGAAACTACCGTTTAAACCTTCCACTGAACGAATTTCATCTCCGGTGAGCACGTGTTTTACCTCGCCGTTGATAGTAACGCCATGAATAGAGAAAAACGATGGCGTAACGGCTGCCGCACCAGTATTCGGGGTAGTGTAAACTTCGGGATGGTTTTCGGCATTCCAGACAATGGAATCGGCCTTAAGGACTACCTGGGAAACAAAAGCCGAACCTTTGGCTTCACCGGTAACCGAACTTACCGGCAAATAAGCCTTCTTAGTGGCTTTGCCTACATAAGCCGTAACCTCTATGTGGGTAATGTCCTTGCTATCGGTAAAATATTCCATGTCGAAATTCACGGTGGCCGTTCCGGTTCCACTGTATTCCTGTGTGTCGCCCTGGGCAATATATTCTCCATTGACCAGTTTAACCCCTGTAAATGTGAGGCTTGATATCGACTGATCGCTAACGGCCGTACCCGAAATCATAACAGGTTGAGCATAATCCAGATGATCGAAACTTGACTGATTGAACGTAAACTGAACGTTCGCATCTTTATTGTCATCCGACTTACACGATGTAAATGCAACAATTGTTGCCAGCGTAATTGCTGAAAATAGGAAACTTCGCATTTTCATAACACCATAAATTTATTTGTTAGTATTTATTTTTTAGTTTTTCAAAAGAATAACGGAGCTCACCGGAAAATGGTCCGACAAATTGCAATCGGAATGTACCTGGGTAGAAACCAGTTCGAAACGTTGCAGTGGCAAGCCCATTATGTAGTCTATTTTAATTTCAGGTTTCTTTGTTGAGAATGTCAAATCGTTATTCGTAGCGTTAAACCACCCTTTGAACCCTTCTTTTATTTCTTCTTCATCGGGTGTGGCATTAAAATCGCCAGCCAGAATTACAGGAGTTTTTATTTCGTACACTTTTTTATTGATAAAATCCACTTGGGCTTTTCGGGTTTTTGCCGAAGAAACTTCCAAATGGGTAGAAATAAAAGTTATGACCGAATGGTCGGGCAATTCAATTTCGGCAAGGAGCATTACCCGTTGTTCGGTTTTCGGTTCGGGATTTGGCAAGGAGATACATTCACTTTTAATAATTGGATATTTCGATAATAATCCAATGCCATAATATCCCCCTTTGTAATCGATGGCTTTACCATAAAGGCCAAACAAGCCACTGTAGTAAGCCAGTTCGTTCATATATGCCTTGCCCGCTTGCTGAAAAGCTCTTTCTCGTTTGAGTTTCCAGTCGCATTCCTGAATAGCTACTACATCGGGATGCTGATCTTTAATAAATGTCCCGAGTTGTTCGAGCGTTGCAAGTTCGCCAAAACGAATGTTATAAGTCAAAATTCTGAGAGTGTCACTTTTTTCAGCACCTGTTGCGTTCAGGCACCAGGAAAAAAACAGTATATATAAAACGCCATACCGATATTTCATCTTCATTTTTATCTAATTTATTTTCAATTACTATTTCAGTTGTTTATTTTTGAATTTCATATGGGATTTTCCTCTTTTACACGAGAATCGCTTCATTATTTGTTGTTTCAATCGCTTAAATATTCTATTTTCGACTGATACATGGGGATGGTGCCCACGGTGGTACCTGTCGTTTCGCGAACAACGAATTGAACCGGAGTCAGGTAGAAAATGCTGTAAGTACATCCGCCCTGAGCCGATGTGTAAAAAACGAGCCGGAAATCTTTCAGGTGATATTTCGTGTATGTTTTCATTTCTTCTACCAGGGTAGCCTTAATGGCTCCCGTTACAATTCTGTTGGTTTTTAATCCATCACCCAATAAGCGTACAATTACCGGGAACTGGAATGAGGCGGTAAGCCTGCAAGTCATTAGCGTAGTAATAACCGGCTGGCTCAACGGAGCCGCTATTGTACATCCGGCAAGATAGAGGGTGTCGGGAATTCCAAAACCATCGAACACTGGAACCAGCGGCCTTACAATAATACCGGTACCTTCAATACTATTGTCGCTCAGGTTGTTTTGAACAAAAAACGACTTCAGTTTGCATTGCCGCGCCATATCCACAACAGGAGATTTTTGCCCCACTATGGCATCGGACCGATCGAAAATGAAAGCCAGCGGGGTCTTATTCGCCGTCATGTGACTCACTACAGCCTGATCATACTGTGCCGAAAAAAGTGTTTCATCATTCAGCTTCGAATAAAATTCAATATTGATCAGATTGGCTTGGTTTACCGTTGATGGGGCTTCGGGAGCTTCATATCCATTGCTGTCGACAGGTGGTTCATCGTTTCCATTATCGCTACAGGATATGAAAACACCCGCAAAGATTGCCGGTAATATTAAAAACTTTATGGTTTTCATCATTTTCTATTTTAATTAAATTCGAGGCCAGCTACCACAAAACAGTGGTCGGACAAGGCCGGATAACAAACAATATCGTAACTTTTTTTCACCCACGATTTCGGATAGCCGAGAATGTAATCAATTCGGGACGTAGGGGTCGAACTTGGTATTGTGTTTCCCGTTCCTGTACCAATGTCCTGCCATTTCAGAAAAGCGTACACCATGGTTTCAGAAGAAGGGGAAGCGTTGAAATCGCCCAAAAGCAAGGTAGGCAGTTGGTTGTTGTTCAAAATATTATTGTTAAATGTTGCCATCGACGACACCCTGATCTGATCGGAGGACACATCCAGGTGTGTAACCGCCACACGTACCGGCCGTTTAGTCGGCAACATCACATCGATCCACGAGCATGCCCTTTCCTCACTGGCTCCTGATGGTTTGGAGGTAATGGTACGGGCGTTGTAAAAAGGATATTTTGATAAAATACCATTGCCAAATTCTCCGGAAGAATAACTCATGGCTTTCCCGAAATAAGGGAACATTCCCAATTCCGTGGCTAACTCCGAAAGAAAATCTTTGTTCCCATTCCGAACCGTATAGTTATCCATTTCCTGAAAAACTACAAAATCGGGATTGTACTGCCTGATACAATCGGCAAAAGCCGTAGCGTCATATCCGGCAAGTTGGCCTCCTTCACGGATATTCATAGTCATTACCGTTATCGAAATAGTCTGGCCGTTCAGCGAAATAGATGTTGAGAATGTCATCAGCAAGACTATAAATTTTATCGCTCTTTTCATTTCAAATAATTTAATTAAACATTAAAATTTATTATTGGCCTTAACATTGATCAATCCCATCCCGGATTATTCGGTCGTAAATTTGGGTTCCGTTGCATCTGAGTAAATGGTAACGACAACAAGTAATGTTTTGCCGAATTGAATGTCCGGCCCGTTTCAATAATCAGGTATTGATCTCCGTTCACCGTTTTCCATTTAAGGGCGTTCAACACCCCTGAAGACAGTTTTGACTCATCAAGCCAGCGCCTGTTTACCCCGAGTAAATCCTGTCCGAGCAAATCGCCCTGTTTCCAGCGAATTATGTCGAGGTAACGGTGTCCCTCAAAAAACAATTCTACTTTCCTTTCCCTGCGTATTTCCGTTCTCAAATCGGAACCTGCCGGAATGTTGGACAAGGTCAGATGCACCATTCCCACCCTGTCGCGAAGCTTATTGATCGTACTGTCGAGAGTGCTTTGAGTACAATGCCCAGCTTGCTCCATGGCTTCGGCATAATTGAGTAATACTTCGGCATACCGGAAAAAAATAATGTCGTTGTCGTCCTGGCTTACTTGCCCGACTTTTGTGGGTTCTACATATTTATAAAGATAATAGCCCGAATAGGTCATGCATCCGTCTTTGTCATTCGTAAATTTCGGATAAGTGAATATCGATGAATTCGTATTGTTCGGATTGCCATCTTTCTTTCCTTCCCACAAAGTGTTGGGAGGTAAAATGGACTGTTTCATTCGCGGATCACGATTTTCAAACACACCTTCGTAAGTATTTACTGTGGAAGGATTCCATATTTTCCCATCCGCTGTCAGCCATGTTTCGATCATCGTTTTTGTAGGTGCAAAGCGTGAGTAATCGTTTGGTACCCAAAGCTCGCGCGAAAGGTTATGTGATGTACGGGCATCCTCTCCTAAATCGAAATTATATACATACGCCAGGATGGTTTCCTTGTTGGTGCTGACACGCGAAGCCCTCCCGGTAAAATTAAACAGGTTTCTGTAATCTTCTGCCGGGTTACCGGTGGAATAAAGTTCGTATCCTATGCCCATCGCCCTTTTGGCGGCATTAGCAGCATCGCTCCATCTTTCGTTGTAAAGATAAATTCTGGAAAGCAAAGCAAGCGCCGCTCCCTGACTAATTCGACCAAAACCGGATGAAGCAGGAACAATATAAGCAGGCAAATTTTTGTAATTTCGTTCTAAATCGGCTGTTATGCTGTCTATTACCTGCGAACGAGGATCACGACTCCTGTACACATCATCCGAATAAATGTTCAGTTCTTTGGTGATATAAGGAACGTCGCCAAAAAGAGAAGTAAGCAACCAATAGTCGTAAGCCCTGAAAAAGTAGGCTTCGGCAGCATAACGTTCCCTTACGTCAACCGAAACGGATGTAGTTCTGTTGTAATTGTTCAGGAAAAAATTGCAGCGTCCAATGTTGTAATAGGCGCTTACCCAAAGACTGTTGATTTGAGAAATGTCGGTGGAATAATTACCTCCTCCTATAGTGCGATATGCCGTGGTGATAGCCCATGGAGCGCTTTCGCCCATCGATTCGAAAATATTCAGTATATCTTTTCCTTTCATGGCCGTGTACAAGGCGTTGGCCCCGCTTTTCAGGTGTTCTTCGTTCTGCCAGAAGTTTTCATTGGTTACCGTGTCCAACGGAGCCCTGTCGAGGAATTCATCGTTGCAGGAAATAAAAAGAACCGCCATTAACCCTATGATAAGATATTTCTTCATTTTATATTGGATTTTAATAAGTTATACTCTACCAGTTATTATTGAAACGTAATATTCAACCCTATTACGCAAGTTTTGATCTGAGGATAATATCCACCACTCGAAACCGGCGTTTCCGGGTCATAAGCATAAAAGAAATCAGTCAATGTCAGCAGGTTATCAGCCGAGGCATAAACCCTGCATCTTTCAATCTTGGCTTTCCGGGTTAAATGCTGGGGTAAAGTATATCCCAGTTGAATATTTTTGAGGCGAAGGTAGGTTGCATCTTCCAGCCAATAAGTTGAAAAAGTGGACTGATTGAAGCTGACATTATATGTTAAACGAGGATAAGCGGCGTTCGGATCCGGATTAGTTTCTACGTTGTAACGTTGCAAATGAATCTTTTGCGGATAAGCGGCCATGTCCTGGAATGCATGACGAGCAGTTCCGGTGAGATAGCCCTTGCACTTACCCACACCTTGTACCGAAAAACTGAAATCGATGTTCTTGTATTGCAAATCGCCTTTGAAAGCGTAGGTATAACGCGGAATAGAACTTCCGAGCACTACCCGGTCGTATTCGGGCGAAATTTTGCCATCGGGTTTGCCCTGAGGGCCGCTGATGTCCTTGTATTTGATATCGCCCGGTTCATAATCGTTGCCGATCACTACCGGTACCTTTTCTATTGAATACTTTTTTTCCGTTTCGTCGTAATAACCGAAATCGTCGGGCGTCATCAAACCCTCGGAAACATACCCGTAAAAAGCATCGATAGGGAAACCTACCTGACGGATCTGGTACGAACTCAAATCGGGCGACATCCCGGCCAGATCGGTGATTTTGTTTTTTACGTCGGAAAGGTTGAGTGAAATACCGTATTTGAGTTGCCCGATCTTGTCGCGCCACGCAACATTTACTTCCCAGCCTTTGTTGCTTACCGATCCGGCATTTTGCTCGGAGGGTGTAGCTCCTATCTGGGCAGGATAATTGAGTTGCAAAAGAATGCCGCTGGTGTTTTTCTTGTACCAGTCGAAAGTAATTTCCAACCTGTTTTTCAGTAACGAAACATCAGCTCCAAAATCGAGCATTTTAATTTTTTCCCACGACAATTGCGGGTTGGCCAGCGTAGTTTGGGTGTAACCCGAAGTGGCCAGGGTACCGATGGTTGACAATCCTGTAACTTCGTTCAACACCGAAAGATAAGGAAAATCGGTAGAGCCTACATACTGATTCCCGAGCATCCCCCAAGATCCTCTTACCTTAATATTATCGAATAACTTGCGGCTGAAGGCCATGAACGGTTCTTCGGAAAGCCGCCATGCTCCCGAAAAGGATGGAAAACGTCCTGTCCTGTATTCTTTGGAAAAACGTGATGACATATCAAGGCGGTAGTTCATTTCGAGCAGGTAACGGTCGCTGAAATTGTAATTCAACCGTCCGAAAAACGAGCGGATAGCCCATTGCGACGCGCTGGCATCATTGCTCATTCCGTCTGTCGACCCAAGATTCAATGTAGGGTCATCTTCTGTGATCAGGTTCAGGCGCGATGCATCGAATTGCTGAAGTACAGCCCATTCCTGCTCAAAGCCTCCTACTCCTGAAAAATTGTGGTTTCCTACCGAAAAATCGAAATTAGACTGGACAATAAGCGTTTGCTGGCGCTGACGAAGGTCGGCATTGCTCAAACTGTTCGGATTATTGTACGAATAAACAATGGTTTCCGGATCTTCGGGGTTCACAAAATTAATGGTCTTCTTCAATATCTTAACCAATGAGTTTTTATTGATGGCACTATAGGTAGTGGTTATGTCCCAGCCTTTCATAATATCCACTTTCCCGATGGCCATCAACGACAATTCATCCGCATCGAGGTTGTTGTTTCCGCCGTCGTACAATATGGCTACCGGATTGGTGTTGCCGCCACCATAGGCCCATGACCCGTCGGTGTAATGAACCGGTACGTTGGGGGCAATGCGCATGGCATTGTAAATAGCTCCGCCACCACTGGTAAGTGAACTCACCGGCGAAATGACGTTTCGCACCGTATATCCTATATTGGTGGTAAATTGCACCTTATTCAGCAAACGAGAATCGATCTTGAGCCTCAGGTTATGACGTTTTTCTCCCGTGGAATTTCCAACGGTAAGCCCATCCTGATCAAAATAGCGGTATGAGAAAATATAGCCCGAATTACCCACGTTTCCGTTTACGTTCAGCGAGTAGCTTTGTTGGGGAGCATTGCTGTTGAGTACCTTCGAAATCCAGTCGGTATTCCCGAAATAATTAGGCGACGAACCCGTTTTCACTTTCTCAAACTGACTATCGTTCCAAGCTATGGCCGAACCCACGTTGGTTCGTGCTTCGTTATCGAGGGTCATAAAATCAACGGCATCGCACATTTCGGGCAAACGTGTAGGAGTCTGAACGCCGTAATAGGCATTGAGCGATATGGTTGGTTTTTTATCTTTCGTATTTAGATTTTTTGTAGTAACCAGGATCACTCCGTTGGCAGCCCTTGCCCCGTAAATAGCTGCCGAAGCAGCATCTTTCAGTACCGAAATACTTTGTATATCCTCCGGATTCAGGATGTTCATGTCTCCTTCCACCCCATCTACCAGGATTAGCGGGTTAGCATTACCGATGGTTCCCAATCCACGGATACGGATGGTCGATGAACTTGATCCGGGCTGTCCCGTAGGATTCACTACCGTAACTCCCGTGAGTAGTCCCTGAAGCCCGTTGGCCACACTTGAAACAGGACGGGAAGCAATATCGTCTGCCGTAACCATGCCCACCGAACCGCTGAGGTTGATCTTCTTCTGTGTGCCGTAACCTACTACCACCACTTCGTTCAGCGTTTTTGACATTTCCCGGAGCACAATGTTCTGGTTGTCTTTCACCGGCCCTTTTACTTCGATGGGCGAGTAGCCTATGTACGAAACTGTTAATGTGGCTTGCAAGGGTATTTCGAGGTTGAACTTTCCGTTTACGTCCGAGATGGTACCCAGCTTGTTATTATCTTTCACCTGTATCGTGGCTCCGATAATGGGTTCTCCGTTCTGGTCGGTGACGAGTCCGGACACTTTTTTTGTTTCGACGGCTTTTCCGTCCGTCGACTCTTGCACTTTCTGAGGTTTGAAAATGGAAATGCTGTTGCCCGAGATTTCGAACCGTATCTGGCGCTCGTTGAACAAACGGAACAAAATATCCCTGACGGACTTGTTTGAAACAGAAATCGTTACTGGTTCGTCCAGATCCACATCGTTGCTCCTCACCAGAAATGAGTAACCGCTTTTGGACTCAATCTCGTTCAATACCGAACTCAGCGGCTTTTTCGTAACATTCAGGCTTATTTTTTTATCTTGCGCCGATACGATAAATATCAATGCTTCCGCCAGCAGAAGAATGGCTATCCCGAATAACCTAAGTGTAGAGAATAATTTCATTGTATTAATTGATTTGTTTGATGTAATCATGTGTAAATAATACTTTCATTGTGCAACCAAGGGACATGTTTGTCCCGACTAAATATCTACATAGTTTTATTTGCAGTACGGTAGAATCATTTTTTCCCGTTTTTATTTTTAATAACAATGGTTCGTCCCATATATATTTTAGCAAATTTTTTATCCACGTCAAGGTAATCAAGTATGGCTCCAATGGGCTGATTGAGATTGATACTCCCCGAAAAAGTCTCGTTTTTTATGTTGTTGCTCTCCAATTTGATCTGGATATCGAAACGGCGTTCCAGATCTTTGGCAATGCTTTCGAGCGAGGCGTCAACAAAACAAAGTTTTCCGGTAACCCACTGCGCCGTTCGAGCCGCATTGCTTTTGTACGATGTCATGGTTTTCTTATCTTTTTGGTAAATCATTTTCTCGTCGGGAAGCAGGGTCATCTCCGGGTGCTCGTTGGTAGTGCCGGTAGCCGAAACATTTACTTTTCCTTCGAGCAGATCCACCTGTACCGAAGGTTCGTTGGTGTAAGAGCGGACGTTGAATACTGTTCCAAGTACTTTGACGTTGATCTGGTTGGTATGTACGATAAAGGGTTTTTTCGGGTTTTTATGTACTTCGAAGTAACCTTCGCCAGCCAGATATACATCGCGGGTATTTTCCCCGTAGGATGCATTGTAGCTCAGAGTAGAACCTGAATTGAGCCATACTACGGTGCCATCGGAGAGTACGAGTTTGGTTTGCGAACCGAAAGGAACAATAGTTTGGCAACCAGCCAGTTTTGAATCCTGATTTCCGGCTTTGTTCAGATAAAAGAATGCAGTAGTGAGCGAGAAGGCCAAAACAAGTACAGCTGTCATCCGGTAGAGAAATGTGAAACGACTTCGAACAGATGCTCCATCGAACAGGATACTGCCAATGTTTCTGTCGTAGTTGGATTTTTTTTGTTTTTCGAGTACCGGAACAAAAGAAAGGGCTTTTATCTGCGCCATTTCCTTATACAGGGTTTGGTAATACGGGTCGGATAAAAGAATTTCCGTCAGCCATCTTTCGTCATCCGTCGAGATGGTTCCCGATAAATGAAGAATCATCAACCTCTCAAATATTTGTTTTTTATCTTCCATATTTCTTTCCCGGAATGTTTTTAGGGCGTTTCTATTACCTTATACACATCCCAAATAAAAAACATTTAGATGATTGATGATTTTAATTGTTAAATTTTTAGGGAAAATACAGAAATAGAAAAGGCAATCCGGAAAGAGATTATTGAAACGGCTTTATAAATTCGGGACATCCACAGGGAATGGTGGCAGTACTGTCGTTAATAAGGAATTGTTGAGCGACGTTTCTATTATTCGAAACGAAATTATGGATGCGGGACGAAACACTTTAAAACTTACTGGAACCGGCATGTTTTAATACCGGTTGTTTGTTACATGGCATTTGTTTTTATTCCATTTATATTTTTAGTCAATTGATTTATAAATCATTACATTTTACTATAATTCCCATGTAATTCAATAATCCTCTTTATCAAATCAATATCTCCTTGAGTGGTTTTATCCCAAAAAATAACACCAACCAATGCTTTCGGAATAAATGAAAGAGTTCTAATCCTGATTTTACCAGTCTCTCTTACAGATCAAACTTGTTTCTCATAATTTCAATTTAGTAGGAACTACTTTTTAATCTTTTTACAAAATTTGTCATCTGGAGAATGTTAATTTGCAGGTAATTTTCTTTTGTAAATAACTTCATCGCCTTGAAAATAGCCATCATGAATTTTTCAGTCAAGTTTTAAACATATTCTTTTATGACTATCTGCATAATGTAACCCCCACTGAGAAATTATTTATATCCTCAAAAAAAACAGGTAACCCCAATAAAGATGGGGTGGTCATCGGTAGTTTATTTCAGTCATCAAAACCAACCCGTTATACATCAACTTTTTATTTTTTCAATTCTATTTTAACGGTATCTTTTGTCTGGGAGATAGCAAATTTTTTATCAACATCCAGAAACAAAAGGTTTTCTTTCAGCGAAAGGTGGAGGTTCAGGCTTCCGGAGAAAAGTTCCTTCTTAATTTTTTCACTTCCGATCTCTATTTTCACGTTGTATTTCCGCTCAAGATCACGGGCAATTTGTTCAATGGTCGCATCCACAAAGCAAAGTTTGCCGGTAGTCCATTGAGCCGCCCTCGCAGTATCCGACTGGCGGTAATTCGTTTTACCGGTTACCTTGTTGTATATGAACTTATCATTGGGCTTCATGGAGTAGGTTCTGATGTTATCGGCCGCTTCCACCGAAACATCCACCGCTCCCTCTATCAGGTCAACGGTTACATCCTTGTCGTTTTCGTAAGCTTTAACGTTGAAGGCTGTACCCATGTCTCGAATATCGACGGTTCCTGTATGCACACAGAAAGGATTTTTCCGGTCTTTCGCCACTTCAAAATACCCTTCGCCCGAAAGGGTAACTTCGCGTCCGTTTTTACCGAACATCCGATCGTATTTTAAACTGGAAACCGAATTGAGCCACACAACGGTACTGTCGGGAAGAATGATTTTGGTTTGCGATCCCTCCGGGACAACCGTTTGGTAAAAAGATGTACGGATTTTTCCGGCATACGTGTTCTTGTAAAAATACCATACTCCCGAGATCACCAGCAATATCGCGGCTATTGCGGCAATACGTAGAAGTCCAACGCGGCGAAAGTGTTGTCCGGTTGTTTCTGGAGCACTGCCGATTTGCTCCATCAAACGGGTGAAATTTTCTTTTTTCCCGGCTTCGATATGAGGTATCATCGAAGCAGAACGCACTTTGTTCAACTCATCGAACCGCTGACGGAAAGCCACGTCGGAATGATACAGCTCGACAAATCTATCCATATTGGCGCCGGAGAGATTCCCCGACAGGTAATCAATAATCAGATCGTCGTATGTGGTATTATTTGTGCGCATTCTTAAGGAAACGAAATAAATTATTTAGTTGAACGAAACGATTACATTAACAACGAAAATAGTGATACCAAATGATTCAACGATACCCTCAAACGGTCGAGAGCGTTTTTTATCTGGACCCTCACCGTGCTGACGGTAATCATTTGTTCACGAGCAATTTCTTCGGGCATCTTACCCGAAAACATATACAATTCGAAAATATTCCTGCACTTTTCAGGCAATTGCTCAATGGCCTGCGAAATTTCGTTTTCAATTTCGCGGCTCTCAACATACTGCAAGGGTGTAGGATTGGACAAAATGTATTCTTCTTGAAAATCGAGTAATTGCCGTTTGTGTTCACTCAATACACGTTCGTCCGATTTCCGCGAGCGAATGTAGTTCAAGCATCCGTTCTTTATGGACTGTACCAGATAAGAATGAACGGGATACACCAGCGTACGTCGTTTATGCCATACATTAATAAAAACATCATTGACAATTTCGTTGGCAATATCTTTGTCGAATATGTAGCATAATGCGATGGTATTCAGGTATGTATAATAACAATCGTAAAGCAATGAAAATGCTTTTTCATTGCTTTTCGACAGATCGTCGATCACATCCTCATTAATAAGCTTAATAGACATTTTTTGTTAAAAATAAAAACAGAAACCACCGATATGGACAACAATGTTCGTAAAAAAATTAAATCTGATGTAAATCATCTGAAAATAACTTTCCCGGCAAAATTAATAAATTACTTTTTACCGCAATAAAGATGTATTAAATTTAACCTCATTAATAGTTATATTTTTGACTGCAAAATAATAAAAAAACGGCCGAAATGTCAATAGTATCAAAATAAGTTTACAAGATTGTAACATTTATGCAATAAGATGCATTCATTTTTTCGTTATTCATTTTTTTTTCCGAAATTTGCATGCTTAAAAATGATTTCAGATAACATCAATTTTAAGCATTAAAGTCGTGAAAGAGACAAAGTACATTTTCGTTACCGGTGGGGTAACTTCGTCGCTCGGTAAAGGAATTATTGCCGCATCGCTGGGTAAACTATTGCAGGCAAGAGGTTTCAGGGTTACTAATCAGAAACTTGATCCGTACATCAACGTCGATCCGGGTACATTGAATCCCTACGAACACGGCGAATGTTATGTAACGGTGGACGGGCACGAAGCCGATCTGGACCTGGGGCACTACGAACGCTTTCTGGGGGTGGAAACCCACAAAGCCAACAATGTTACCACCGGACGGATTTACCAGAACGTTATTAACAAGGAGCGCCGGGGCGATTACTTGGGCAAAACGGTTCAGATTATCCCGCATATCACCGACGAAATCAAACGCAACATAAAACTGCTCGGCAGCAAAAGTGATTTCGACTTTGTGATTACCGAAATCGGAGGTACGGTTGGCGACATTGAGTCGCTTCCCTACATCGAAAGCGTAAGGCAACTAAAGTGGGAGCTGGGCAAAAACTGCCTCATTGTTCACCTCACCTATGTTCCGTACCTGGCAGCGGCCAAGGAACTGAAAACCAAACCAACGCAGCACTCGGTAAAAGCTCTTCAGGAGCAGGGAGTGCAACCCGACATACTGATACTGAGAACCGAACATAATATCTCGCCCGAAATGCGGAAAAAAGTGGCTTTGTTCTGCAATGTGGAATCGAGCGCCGTGATGCAATCGATTGACGTACCCACCATTTACCGGGTGCCGCTCAACATGCAGCAGGAAAAGCTTGATGAAGTGGTGCTCAGTAAAATGGGCTTCGACCTCAACACCACCAAAAAAGCCGATATGGAAAAGTGGACCACCTTTGTGGAAAAGCTCGAAAACGCGACCGAAGAGGTGCGGATAGCCATTGTTGGAAAATATGTTCAATTGCCGGATGCTTACAAATCGATCATCGAATCGCTGATTCATGCCAGCGCTTACAACCACCGGAAGCTCAAACTGGAACTGATCCTTTCGGATAAGCTCGATGAAGCCAACGTTGACAAAAAACTATCGAAGGTGGATGGAATTATTGTAGCGCCGGGATTTGGACAACGTGGGATGGATGGGAAATTCGCGGCCCTGAAATACGTGCGCGAGAACAATATCCCCTGTTTGGGTATTTGTATGGGGATGCAAACCATGTCCATTGAATTTGCCCGCAATGTATTGGGTTACAAGGATGCCAACAGCACCGAAATCGACCCGTCCACTTCGCACAACGTGGTGGACATTATGGAAGAACAGAAAAACATCCTCGACCTGGGCGGAAGTATGCGGCTTGGAGCTTACAAATGCCAGCTGAAAAAGGGGTCGAAGGTTTACAAGATATATAACAAGGAAAACATCAGCGAACGCCATCGGCACCGTTACGAATTCAATAATGCTTACAAAGAAGAATTCGAAAAAGCGGGTATGGTTTGCAGCGGCCTGAACGTTGATTCCGATTTAGTGGAAATTATCGAACTTACATCTCATAAATGGTACGTGGGCGTGCAGTTTCACCCCGAATACAGCAGCACGGTGGTAAACCCGCATCCGCTCTTTATCGACTTTGTGAAAACAGCCATTGAGAAATAATAACATGTAAACGAGGAAACAAGAGAAGAAGTAAACGGGGAATTACAAGATAAAAGTTACAAGTTGCAAGTACTGGAAATATATTAAATTGACTAATAAAAAAATCTGAAAATTAATGGATAAAAATACAATTATCGGCTTTGTCCTTATTGTACTGATCGTCATTGGATACGGGGTGTTGAATAAACCGAACAAGGAGGAGCTTGCGCGTCGTCAACATTACAACGATTCGGTGGCTGCCGTTCAGGAACTGGCTCAAAAACAGCAGGCCGCCAAAAGCAAAACCGCGACGTTGGCTACGGCCAAAGACTCGGCAACGTCGAAAGTGCAAAACGACACGACAGCGAAAAACATCGAAAACGCTTACGGTGCTTTTGCTCCGGCTGCCACAGGGGCCGAGAAACTATACACCATCGAAAACAACTTGGTGAAACTGACCATCTCGTCAAAGGGGGGACAGTTGTTTTCGGCTCAGCTCAAAAATTACAAAACGCACGATTCGTTGCCGCTTATCTTATTTAAAGATAAAGAAAACGTAATGAACTTTACCCTGGCCACCAACAACGACCGCGTACTCCAAACCTCTGAACTCTATTTCGATGGTTCGTCGGTGGTTAAGAACAATGGTGCTCAAACGCTCACCATGCGGTTGAAAACAACGACTGATGCTTACCTCGACGTGGTTTATTCGCTTCCCGACAACGATTATATGGTAGGCATCAGCCTGAAAGCCTACAAGATGAATACGGTAATGCCTCGGAATACCAGTTCGCTCAACCTGGAGTGGGATGGAAAACTCCCGCAACAGGAGCTCGGGAAAAAGAACGAAAACAGGTACGCGGGCATTTTCTATAAATTTGTTTCGGACGATGTGAAATCGCTCAGCACGGCCAAAGCCGACGAAAAGGAACTGAACAACCGTGTGAAATGGGTTGCCTTTAAGGATCAGTTCTTCAGCTCTATCCTTATTTCCGAAAAAGGCTTTGAAGCAGGCAAACTGACCAGTACCATGGAAAGCGACAGCAGTCGTTACCTGAAATCGATGACCGCTTCGCTCGTTGTTCCTTTCGACCCTACCGGCGGGCAACCTTCGGCATTCCGCATGTACCTCGGCCCGAACAAATATAAAATCCTGAAATCGTACGATAAAGAAGCTACCGATGGCAATGAACTTCAACTGAAAAAACTGATTCCGCTCGGTTGGGGTATCTTCGGTTGGATCAACCAAATTGTCATTATCCCGATGTTCAATCTGTTCAGTAAATACATCGGCAGTTTTGGGCTGATCATCCTGATCATGACGCTGATCATTAAATTGGTGTTGTTCCCGCTCACGTACAAGTCGTATATTTCGGCGGCTAAAATGAGGGTGTTGAAACCCGAAGTGGACGAAATCAACGCCCGCATACCGGCCGATAAGCCACTGGAACGCCAGAAGGCTACCAACGAATTGTATTCGAAAGTAGGGGTGAGTCCGCTCAGCGGTTGTATGCCTTCGTTGTTGCAGCTGCCGATACTTCTTGCCATGTTCAACTTTTTCCCGTCGTCTATCGAGTTACGTCAGCAAAGTTTCCTATGGGCCAACGACCTTTCGACTTACGATTCCATCTTCAGCTGGACTACCAACATTCCGTTGCTATCATCGTTCTATGGAAATCATATCAGTTTATTCTGTATTTTGATGACAGTGGCCAACATCATCACTACCAAGCTCAATTCGTCCACTACCCCATCTACCAACGACCAGATGGGTAGCATGATGAAATGGATGATGTATATGATGCCTGTCATGTTCCTGTTCTTCTTCAACAATTCGTCGTCGGGGTTGAGTTACTACTACTTTGTTTCGGCGCTGATCACCATCATTCAAACATACGTGATGAGAGCCTTTGTGGATGAAAAGAAGCTGCTTGCCCAGTTGCACGCGAAACGTAACAGCAAAACACCACCGAAGAAAAGCGGTTTCATGGAACGGCTCGAAAAAATGCAGTACGAACAACAGAAAGCAATGAAAAACAGAAAATAACCTGTAAATATAAACGTTATTATAATAAAAAGTGTAAATGCAAAGGCCAACAGCTTCATTTACGCTTTTTGTTTTAATAATCCTCTTTTTATCCTGATTATTTAACATATACAATAAAAATGATACGAAAAGCAATTGTATTTTCATTCGTCGGGCTGGCCCTTTGTTTTGCCGGATGTGGAAACAAGAACAAAGTGAAAGCTGTGGAACCAAAAGATCAACTCCACATCACTATCGGCCGTTTCGACCGCGACCTGATACAGCTGGACACCAACAACATTGGCAAAGGAATTGCCGGCTTAAAACAAAAATATCCATTGATGACGCAGGCGTTTATAACGCAGGTACTTGGCCTGAACGAGAACGACTCTGTTCACATAAACATTATGTTACGGAAATTTTTGGGCGATAAAGTTTTTGCCGGTGTTTATAAAAAGACGCTGCAAACATTTACCGATATCAGTGATGTTGAAAAGGGGTTGTCGGCTGGTTTCTCGTCCATTCATGCCACCTTTCCTTCGCTCCGCGTACCTCAGGTCTATTTCTTCGTATCGGGATTCAACAGTCCGGTATTTATCAACGATAGCATTTTGGCCATTGGCGCCGACATGTACCTTGGCGCCGATTATCCGCTTTACAAGCAGTTTACTTACGAGTACATGATTGCCAATATGAAGCGGGAAAATATTGTTCCCGACGCGCTGACGGCTTATCTTTTTACCCATTTCCCGTTCCGTTCGCAGCAAAACCGCCTGCTCGACAATATGATTTACCGCGGAAAAATACTTTATCTGGTTTCGCAATTTTTGCCTGACGAAACCCCCGAAAACATTATGGGTTATACTCCGGCTCAATGGAAATGGTGCAAAGACAACGAACGCGGAATTTGGGCTACTCTGATTGAACAAAAGCTGCTGTTTTCGACCGATGTACAAATGATCCAGAAGTTTCTGAACGATGCTCCATTTACGTCGCCCGTTACGCAGAATTCACCCGGGAGGCTCGGTACCTGGATAGGCTGGCAGATCGTTTCGAGCTATATGGACAATAACAACCAGGTAACGCTGAACGACCTGGCCGGTAACAACAACTACCAAATGATGCTCGAAAAATCGAAATATAAACCGTAAGAAAGTGGTATGAAAAATTTGCCCCGACTCTCTTTTGGTACTATAGAAATGCGTGGTTTTTAATGGTTGACTATATAAATCAAAAATTCTGTTCTTTCGGGTATAACCTGTTTTTTAGAAACATGCCCGATAAATGAACAAAACGTCGAATTGTCGGGCGTATTTTGCAATTTCACCTTTCGGTTCAGGATTTGGTTGTATGCTTTTATGTTTTAGATGCGCCACCTCTACGAGGCTGAGAAAGCGCCATGGGAGCGATGTTTCCCCTTAATGCGTCAATACTCATTAATGGGAAGATGTGAAATAAAGTTTTTCTGTTTCTCGCTTTAACAACACAAAAATTATAAAACCCAAAAGGAACTTATTTGTAACGAATCCGGAACCATGAATAAAAAAACTATATTTTTCGTTTTGCTTGCGCTGGTTACATTGGCTTCGGGCTTACAGGCTCGGACGGACAAAAAGCTCACGCGTCTTTTGGAACGACAAACGGCTGGATTTAACGGTGTGATCGGCGTTTACGTTAAGAACCTGAAAACTGGCAGTGAAGCCTGCGTGAATGCCGACACGGTATTTCCTACCGCAAGTACCATCAAAGTGCCAATCATGGCAGGTATTTTTGATAAAATAGAGAAAAAGGAACTGGGTTACTTCCAGATGTTGACTTACATCAGTAGCCGGCAAAAATACAGTGGCGACGGTGGATTGCTGGCTTCGATGCGCGATAGCACCGAGTTACCGCTGAGCCAGGTACAGTTGTTGAGCATTTGCACCAGCGACAACAGTGCCAGTTTGTGGTTGCAGGAGTTGGCCGGCTCCGGCATTGCCATTAACCGGTTGATGGAACAGGTTGGTTTGAAGTGTACAAGGGTCAATTCGCGTACGCCGGGGCGGGAAGCTTTCCGCGAGATATACGGCTGGGGGCAAACTACGCCCCGCGAAATGGCTCTGCTCCTGACAAAAATACGAAACAGGGAATTGTTCACGCCCGCCTCGTGCGATGAAATGTACCGGATACTGGGAACTGTTTTTTACAGGGATGTCGCGCTCAGTCAAATTCCGCCAACGGTAAATACAGCTTCGAAACAGGGAATGGTGAGCGCTTCGCGTTCCGAGGTGGTGCTGGTAAACGCTCCGCGCGGCGATTATGTTTTTGCTGTATATACCAAAAATCAGAAAGATACTTCGTACGATAAAAACAACGAAGGACGAAGGCAGATTGTGGCCATCTCGGCGCTGCTTTGGAATTACTTCGAACCGGGATACGGTTGGCAACCGGCTGCCGGGCACGAACAATTTGAAGGCGATGACTACTGAATACTGCATGACAGAAGGCGATTGATGGATGTTTCCGCCTAACGTAAGTACGATTTCCGCCGTTTATTTTCTCTCTATTTCCCGCAGGTTATCCATCTTCTTTTTGGTTAGGAAACCGTAGATGTCTTCGAGGTGTCCGGTTACTTTTTGTTGTCCGAATTCGAAAACTTTGGTTACTAATCCATCCAGAAAATCACGGTCGTGCGAAACTACAATCAATGTCCCGTCAAAATCCACCAGCGCTTGTTTCAGTATGTCCTTGGTCTTCATATCGAGATGATTGGTGGGCTCGTCAAGGATAAGCAGGTTTACAGGTTCGAGCAGCAGTTTGAGCAAGGCCAGCCGGGTGCGTTCGCCTCCGGAGAGGATTTTTACCTTTTTGAAAGATTCTTCGCCTCCAAACATAAACGCGCCGAGTAAGTCCTTTATTTTCGTTCGGATGTCGCCTTCCGCAATGTCGTCGATGGTTTGGAAAACGGTGAGGTTTTCATCGAGCAACGAAGCCTGGTTTTGCGCGAAGTAGCCAATTTTTACATTGTGTCCGATGGTTAGTTTTCCTTCGTGTTCTATTTCGCCCATGATCGCTTTTACCAGCGTAGATTTCCCTTCCCCGTTTTTCCCCACGAAAGCGATTTTTTCTCCCCGTTCAATCATGAAATTGGCGTTGCCGAAAATTCTTTTGTCGCCGTAACATTTCCCGACATTTTCGGCCGATACCGGATAATTTCCCGAACGGGGCGCAGGTGGAAATTTCAGCCTGAGGCGCGAAGTATCTTCTTCGTCCACTTCAACCAGAACCAGCTTCTCGAGCATTTTGACGCGGCTTTGCACCTGCAGCGTTTTGGAATAAGTCCCTTTGAACCGTTCGATAAATTCGGTGGTTTCGGCGATCATTTTTTGCTGTTCGTCGTATTGTTTTTGCTGTTGTTCGCGCCTTTCGCGGCGCAATTCAAGGTAGTGCGAGTATTTGGCTTTGTAGTCGTAGATGCGCCCCATGGTTACTTCGATGGTGCGGGTGGTAATGTTGTCCACAAAAGCCCTGTCGTGCGAGATGACTACCACGGCCTTAGCCGCATTGACTAAGAAATCTTCCAGCCATTGGATGGATTCAATATCAAGGTGGTTGGTCGGTTCGTCGAGCAGGATAATGTCGGGGCGGCGCAGCAAGATCTTGGCCAGCTCGATGCGCATTCGCCAACCACCACTGAATTCGGAAGTGTTCCGCGTAAAGTCTTCGCGCGAAAAACCTAAGCCCAGGAGGGTTTTTTCAATATCGGCATCGTAATTGATCTCTTCTAAGCTATAAAATTGTTCGCTCAGTGCCGATACTCTTTCGATCAGTTCCATGTAGCTGTCCGATTCGTAGTCGGTGCGCGTAGCTAATTGTTCGTTCAGCGTTTCGATCTCCCGTTCCATGTCGTGGATTTCCGAAAAGGCTTGCGCCGCTTCGTCAAAAACAGTACGTTTATCTTCGGTAAGTAAATGTTGAGGCAGGTAAGCCACAACTGTACCTTTTGGAAAGGAAACTTTTCCTTTGTTGGGCTCGCGCACGCCCGCCAAAATTTTAAGGAGCGTAGATTTTCCCGCCCCGTTTTTGCCCATCAGGGCTATGCGGTCTTTTTCGTTGATGACAAATGAAATATCTTTAAAAAGCGTTTTCCCGTTAAATTCCACGGTAAGTCCGTCGGCTGATAGCATATTTTATATTTTTTTTGAATGAAGTTGTTTTTATTTTACAAAAGTTAAAAGTAAAATAAAACAGTATTAAACAGAGAGTCTGAAAGGCGACACCTCAACCCACGCCGAACCTTTCGGTTTTGAACAGTTGAAAAATATATTGTTCGCGCTATTCGGGCGGCAAAATTAGTCAATTTATTTATTTTAGGAACTATCTGTTTGTTGGATTTATCAGAATTTTCTTGGAACATTGTTCTGGTCTTTCCCGGCTATTATGTTTCTGCATATAGATAAAAAGTATCTTAAAACTTACTTTAAGAAGAAAATCCTTTGGTAATTACAATTGTAAGGTAAAGTCAACAAGCGCGATAATTCCGAAAGTTCGTTACGTGGTTTCCCATTTGGTTCTACCCGTATTTCCTGTACATCAAATGTAACTTGCCAATTCAACCCTCACTCTGTAATGCGTGTCGGGCAATACGGGCGAAAGGGAGAGGTATCCCGACGATATTTTCCCGTTTTCGATGATGAGCGGCATATTCTTCTTTCTCAGGGTGTGATCTTGCCAAAGCGCTTGTCGTTCGGTACAATGATCCACGCTGAATCGTCCGCTGCATCCAGGTGAAACAAAGCGGTCGAAGAAAATACGGGCCACTGCTCCCATGGTCATCCTTAAATTGATCTCCACGCAAGGGTGAATCCGGAGAGTGTTGTTGTCGTTGAAAATAAACATATCCACACCCAGCATGCCGGAGTAAAAAGGGGCAATATGTTCATCGATAAATGGTTGTAAAAGTTCGCGGATGGCAAGAAGCAGTTGTGGCTGAATAAACCGCGAGAGGCGGGCGAGAATAGCATCATCACTGAGTAGTGAATTACTACGGTAAATTCCTTTTTCGGTTTCGAAGAGCGAATATCCGGCAAACGAAGCTTTCCCGTTTTCGCATCTGAACAACAGGGCAAAGTTTTGCGCCACATCGTAAATTTGTTCGGCCATCAGGCTTCCCTGTTTTTCCAACACATTCCGGCACCAGCCCCGGTGGCTGTCGCTCAGTGAGCCCCGTACCCAGCACAACCCTTTTCCGCTTCCCGACCAGGGGGCTTTAAAGATGACACCCGCATGAGTTTTTGAATAATGTTCGACAGCAGCCAGATCCTGAATTTCGATGGCTGGCAAAGGGAGTATCTCGTTGCAACCAGATTCGGACCGGAGATAGTGCAGGGCTTTGGCGGCAGTGCGCCTATGCGACAGCCTTTTTATTTCGGCCAGATGGTTTTCGGAGGGTAGCAGATGTGTAAGCGCATGGCGTTGACCGCTTTCCGCTTCGGTTGAAACCAACAGTTGTTTGGCGATGGATTTGTCCCAGCCCCAGGGGTGGATGGCAGAGATGTTTTGAAAATCGGGAACAGAAGTTATTTCGGTACAGGACAAGCCAGGTAGGAGCCGTTTCCAACCGTTCAGCCAACCGGTGTTTTCAGGGCTACTCCACACCAGGCTCCCGTTTGGCGCAAACCACACGGGCAGGCACGAGAGGTCGGTCTCCAGTTTACGCGCCGAAAGGGGAGGGTTGAAGTTCGGATCATCGTTGGCCAATGACAGATCGTGTGCGGGATTGAAGATAAACATGCTTTTCATGCGTAGCTTTTAGTTAGCGTTACAATAAAAAATCCCCCTGAATTATCTCAGGAGGATTTTAGTATTTCGGGTAATGAATGGTTTACAAAGATATTTTTTGGGTTGTTTTACCTGCTTTTACAATGTAAAGTCCTTTACTCATGTTGTCTAACGAAACAGTTCCGGATTCTATTTTAGCAACTTTTACGGTAGCTCCCAGTGTGTTGAAAATTTCTACGGTAGTTCCATCAGCTATATTCAAAGCTTTCAGCTCAGAACCTGAAACGTAGAATTTTGAATTGTTTTCGGTAGGATTGGTAACGCCAGTGGTTCTGGCTTCCCCAAAATAAACATCATCTATCAATACGGTTGCACCTTTATAGACTCTCATTTGATAAGAAAATTGTTTAATTCCTGCAGGGAAGTTAAACTGATATTTATATTCTTTCCAGCTAACATCGCTTGAATTATAACCCCAATAACCAGTTGTGGAAGATTTGCCATCCGGGCCGTGAAATGGCCAATAGTAAACAGTTGAGTCAGCGGCAGTTGTAGGAACACTATAATAAGTCGTTGTAGTTTCTCCTGAAGCACTAGTAATAAAACCATGCCAGATTCTGAAATCAGTTTTGTCGCCGGCAGTTATTTTATATTTCAGTGAAAATTCATATTTTGTAGCCGGATCGAATGTAGTAGTCGGAGCTGCTACAACCTGAGTAACCCAATAAGTAGCTGTTGCAGCAACCTGAGCCGAACTTGATCCACTAGCTACATCTGTGCTTTGTGTTACAGTAGCTCCGGATGTCGATAAAGTCCAAGAATCTGGAACTCCACTTGTCCAATTTTCAAAACCTGGATTACTTAACAGATTTGTCTGCGCTCCAGCAAACAATGCGCAAGCAATAAATGATAATAAAAGAGTAGTTTTTTTCATACTTTACATTTTTTTAGTGGGTAATTATAATTTATCAGGAGCAAAGATAATGTATATTTATTACAAAAGCAATAAGAAACGGGTAAAAAGATATTTTTTAGCACAGAAAAATTAAACGTATGGAGGACTATTATTTTCATTTTATAGGAAAAGTTGTAACTTTGCAATATTTTTAAAATTAAAATTAATGTCGGAAACAGAACCAGAGTATATTTTTGAAGCCAGCTGGGAGGTCTGCAACATGGTAGGGGGGATTTACACCGTCCTTTCCACCCGCGCTGCCACCCTTGCCGGGCGTATGGGCGACCGCCTTGTTTTTATCGGCCCTGACGTATGGAAAGAGAAACCTTCTCCTTATTTTAAAGATGAGAGTAATTTGTACCACGATTGGATTGGTTTTACCGAGCGTGAGTTTGACCTGAAAATCAGGGTAGGCCGCTGGACGGTTCACGGTAACCCGGTGGCGGTACTGGTAGATTTTTACCCGCTGTTCAGCAAAAAAAACGAGATTTACGGACACGTGTGGGAGCAAACGGGTGTGAATTCGATGGCCGCTTACGGCGATTACGACGAGTCATCATTGTTTGGTTATGCCACAGGTATGATTATGGAGAGCTATTACCGTTATTATCAATTATCGGGGAAACAGAGCATTATCGCTCATTTTAACGAATGGATGACCACTTTCGGAGCTTTTTACGTTCGGGAGCATCTTCCCGGTGTGGCCACGGTTTTTACAACCCATGCCACTTCCATAGGCCGTTCCATTGCGGGCAACCACAAGCCGCTCTATAATTACCTCAACGAATATAATGGAGACCAGATGGCTTACGAGCTGAACATGGTGTCGAAACATTCCACCGAAAAAACGGCGGCTCATTTGGTCGATTGTTTTACTACGGTAAGCGATATCACAGCGCGTGAGTGCGGTCAGTTGCTCGATAAATTTCCCCACGTGGTTACCCCGAACGGTTTCGAAAACGATTTTGTACCGAAAGGTGCCGCGTTTACCTCGAAAAGGAAGAAAGCCAGGATCCGTTTAAGGAAAGTTGCTGAAACATTGTTGGGTTATCGCCTTGCCGATGATGCGCTCTTTGTCTCTACGGCTGGTCGTTACGAGTTCAAAAACAAAGGGATTGACACTTTCCTGGAATCGTTGAAGCGGCTGTCAGAAAGCGATAAGGCAGGGAAAGATGTGGTGGCTTTTATCATGGTGCCGGCTTATATCACCGGTCCCCGCCACGACTTGGCTTATTGTGTGGAACACGGAACGCCATTCGATTCGTCCAACCACTTTACTACGCACGATTTGCACGATTATTACAACGACAGTGTCATGTCCACCGTTCATTGGTTCCACTTCAATAATTCGGAACACGATAGGGTGAAAGTGATTTTTGTACCCTCGTATCTGAATGGAACCGATGGTATTTTCAACATGCCTTACTACGATTTGCTCATTGGCATGGACCTGACGGTTTTCCCATCGTATTACGAACCATGGGGCTATACGCCGCTGGAAAGTGTGGCCTTTTCGGTACCCACCATTACCACCGATCTTTCGGGTTTCGGGCAATGGGCATCGCGGCAGCCGCAGTCGGTTGAAACGGGTGTGGGGGTTATTCACCGTTCGGATTACAACTCGTACGAGGTAGCCGGCAAAATCTCGGAAATGATAGCCTGGTATGCCGCCGCTCCGGACGAAACGGTGAAAGTGGTGAGAAAAAAAGCTGCCATTATAGCCGAAAAGGCATTGTGGAAACATTTTATTAAATATTATTGTAAAGCATATCGCATAGCTTTGGATCATCGGACTAAAAGAATTTCTTAATATAAAAACATTTTATAATCAGATATTTATCTGTTTATTTTTGCATTTAACCTGAATGATTATTCAATAATCGGTTGGTTTATGCAAACGTTTGAAAACCTATAATAATGTAAATCTAAAAAATGTCGTGCTGAAATCTCTTTTTTCTATTATTTTTGCACGGGATTATATTTCAAATTAAAATTTATAAGATATTAGCACAATAAATAATAAGCGTATGAAGATTAGAGTTAACAAAGTAAATGATTCTTCCTGGAAAGAAATTAATGTAAAATCGAACTTACCTGAATCTTTGCATAAACTGGAAGAAATAGCACAAAACATTTGGTGGAGCTGGAGCAGCAATGCCAAAAACCTGTTTCGCCAGATCGACAAGGATGCGTGGGTGGAAGCATCGTCCAATCCGGTACATCTGCTCAATATTCTCAGTTATGAAAAATTGGTTGCCCTCCAAAACGACAAGGATTTTCTGAAGCGGCTCGATGATGTGTATGCCGAATTCAAAGAATATTTAAATGTGGAAAAAAATAAAAAAGTACCATCGGTAGCTTATTTCAGCATGGAATACGGCTTGACCGAGGTGCTGAAAATATATTCGGGCGGTTTGGGCGTGCTTGCCGGCGACTACTTGAAGGAAGCCAGCGATTGCAACGTGGACATGACCGCTATCGGGTTCTTGTACCGTTACGGTTATTTTACGCAAACGTTGGCTATGGATGGTCAGCAGGTGGCCAACTACGAATCCCAGAATTTCAATTTATTGCCTATCGAACAGGTAAAAGATGCCAACGACCAGCCTTTGATGGTGGAGGTGCCTTATCCCGGACGTACGGTTTACGCCAACGTGTGGAAAGTTTCCGTAGGCCGTATCGCCCTTTATCTGCTCGATACCGACAATGAACATAACAGCGAATTCGATCGTCCCATTACTCACCAGCTTTACGGCGGCGACTGGGAAAACCGCCTGAAACAGGAAGTGATGCTGGGTATTGGCGGTATTCTGACCCTGAAGAAGTTGGGCTTTGAAAAAGAAGTTTACCATTGCAACGAAGGACATGCCGCGTTGATCAACGTCCAGCGCCTTGCCGATATTATCGCCGACAAAAAATTATCGTTCAACGAAGCCCTCGAAGTGGTTCGAGCCAGCTCCATTTATACGGTACATACGCCGGTTCCTGCCGGGCACGACAGTTTCGACGAATCGCTGTTCGGGAAATACATGAGCGAATATCCGGCCAAGCTGAATTTGTCGTGGGACGATTTTATCGATATGGGACGCGAACATGCCGGTGATAAAGATGAAAAGTTCAGCATGAGCGCTTTTGCCTGCAATACTTGCCAGGAGGTGAACGGTGTTAGCTGGTTGCACGGAAAAGTTTCGCAGGAAATGTTCAACCCCATTTGGAGTGGGTATTTTCCTGAAGAATTGCATGTAAGCTATGTAACCAACGGGGTTCATCTTCCTACCTGGACATCGTCGGAATGGAAAGTTATTTACGAAAAATATTTTACCAAAGCGTTTTATGCCGACCAATCCAACCTGAAAATCTGGGAGAAAGTATATGAAATTCCCGATCAGGAAATATGGAACCTTCGCATCAGCTTGAAAAATAAACTGGTGGATTATATCAAAGAGCAGTTCCGCAAAAACTGGCTGAAAAACCAGGGTAATCCTTCACGCATTGTCAATATTTTGGAAGCCATCAATCCCAATGCATTGATTATTGGTTTCGGACGCCGTTTTGCTACTTATAAACGGGCTCATTTGCTTTTTACCGACCTTGAAAGGCTCGAACGCATAGTGAACGATCCTCATCATCCGGTGCAGTTCCTCTTTACAGGTAAAGCTCACCCGGCCGATGGTGGAGGTCAGAACCTGATCAAGCGCATCGTGGAAATTTCGCGCATGCCACAGTTCCTTGGAAAGATTATTTTCCTCGAAAATTACGATATGCGCCTTGCCAAACGGTTGATTTCAGGGGTGGATATCTGGCTGAATACGCCGACACGACCGTTGGAAGCTTCGGGAACGTCCGGTGAAAAAGCACAGATGAACGGTGTGCTGAATTTCTCGGTGCTCGACGGATGGTGGCTCGAAGCCTATGTGAAAGGTGCCGGTTGGGCGCTTACCGACAAGCCTACTTACGAAAGCAACGAATTTCAGGATCAGCTCGACGCGGCTACCATATACAGCATGCTCGAAAATGAAATTATCCCCCTTTATTACGCGAAAAATACCAAAGGATACTCGCCCGAATGGATACAGTATATTAAAAATTCGCTGGCAAAGATCACACCGAGATTTACTACCAAACGTATGCTCGACGATTATATCGAACGTTTCTACAACAAACTGGCCAAACGTTCGGCTTTATTGAAGGCGAAAGATTTTGCCAAAGCACGTGAAATTGCGGCCTGGAAGGAAAAGGTAGCCATGCATTGGGATAATATTAAAGTGGTGTCGGTGGATGTGCCCGAGAAACTGCTTCATAACCCGCAGGTGGGAGAAGATTACAACATCAATATCGTGATCGACGAAAACGGATTGAACGATAATGGTATTGGCCTTGAACTGGTACTTACCAAAACCGGTAAAAACAACAAGGATAACTTATACGATGTGGAAGAACTGAAACTTGTGAAAACCGAAGGCTCAAAGTTGTATTACAACATTAACTACAAGTTGAACATGGCCGGCCCATTCCATTACGCTTTCAGGATGTTCCCGAAAAACGAAGATCTGCCGCATCGTATGGATTTCTGTTACGTTCGCTGGATTTAAAGATTGAAACAAAACAGATTGAGTACTGAATAACCGTTACAGGTATATTTCAAAATAATAGATAATTTATCCAACCGCATCGGGGTCAGCCTTGGTACGGTTGGATTTTTTTATGGGTTTTTATCAGACATTATTTCAATTAAGTAAACAGGAAAAATAAGAATAAAACGGCCACATGGCGATGAAATAGTAATTCAACGAATGAGAACTATGCGTTTATAAAATAAATTCATATATTTCTTCCGTGTCAATTTTTTTTCATTGCAAATGTTAAACAAAAAATTTCTGGAAAACTATTATGGAAAGTTCGTAAACGTACAAATCCAGGCACTACAAAAAAGGACCGAGCCCGGTAATTGCTCCGAACCCAGTCCTTTTCATTTCTCCCAATTCATCTATCCGGCTTTTGGATGATCAAATCACGCGGTATCCTCCTGATGTTACTTTACTGTAACCCTTGGACTTCCCGTATGGCTGGTAAATTCAGGGGCATACATGCATTGTATGGTAGCGATTCCGCCCGAGAATTCACCCGAATTATTGGCGTAAACTTCATATTCGAATACGTAACTGCCTTTGGGTAACCGTTCGAAAAAGAGTTGAGTGGAAGCATCTTTTACCGTTTGGTAATAGCAAACTTTTTCCTTCCACATGCAGGCCGAACGTTGTTCAACCGGTTCGAAGCATCCGGCACGGAGGTCTTTTACAGTTACATATTCCATGTCGCGGTCGGTGGAAACGGTAAGCCGAACCACGACTTTATCACCCTTGCCAACGGTGGTTTGCTCGATAGGGAGCATGGAGGTGCCGAAATCGCCGGTTTTCTTCACAAATAATTTCTTGTTGATTTGCAACGGATTCTTTTGCGGTGCTATTTTGTCCATATCCTGCTCGTATTGCCAGTAAACGGCTCCCCAACCAATGGAACTTCCGGTAGTGTTTTTCGCATCAACCGTAATTGTTCCGGCCTGTTTGTCCGCTTTATCCGGCACAACCTGCTCCTTGAAATATCCGGTGCCGGCCTCTGTCGTGGTTGGAGTCAACCGGGTGCTGCCCACTGATATTTCTACGTTTCCATTGTCGGCCAGCCAGTTGTCTCCACTGAGAAGGAGCGCGTAAATGGCGTTTACGGTTGACATAGGGGCATCCCAGCGTTGCGTCTGTTTTTGTTTGAGCAGCCATATTTTCATTTCATCAATGTCCGGCGTTTTTCCTTCAATTTCGGTAAACGCTTCTATCAGAGCAGCCTGAATATCAATGGGGCGTTCGCTCCAGAAGTATCCGGCGGTGTTTTTAGCCCAATACATGCCGCTGTCGTCGGTTTTGAGCGCGTTTTCTTTCAACGATTTCAGGATTTCTCCGGCAAGGGCTGTTTTACCGTTGCGTTTGGCCACTACCGCCATCATCGCTTTACCGTAAAGGGTAAACTGTGTCCAGTATTTTTCCGATTGCGAGGTGTAAAAACGAACAGCGTCGCGCGCGCTTGCAGTTACGGGGACATCGGCGTATTCGGAGCGGGTGTGTAGGTAAAACAATTGCAGGTTGTCCACACACATCTCCTTTTCGTAATTTTTATTATAACGTTTCAACTCGGCGAAATCGCGCGAAATTTCGTTGTCGAGGTAGCCCAGCGCTTTTACAACGATGTCCTTTGTGGACGGATCGGTGGTGAGCGTGTTACGGGTGCCTGTGAGGCGAGCCAGGCGTGCCATGTTCAACAGTATCTCCTGAGTGATATAACGGCTTTCCGGCATTCCTTCGAACCATGGGAATCCGCCCGATGGTTTTTGTAGTTTTTGCAGTTTAGCTAAGAACTCACCCGATTTGTTCTGTTGCAGGTTGGTATCGAACAGCAGCGCTATTTCCCGTTTCTGTTCCGATTCATTTTTGGCATCGGTAACCCAGGGCGTTTCGTCGAGCAGCATATTTTTCAGTTCGCTGTTTTTTCCGAGGTTCGATAAGAGCGCTTCGCGGTTTCCGCCGTTGCTGTTTTTCCATTGCTCGAACACGTTTTTGATTTTCGGGTCGGAAGTGGCAATGTGGGCGGCTAAACTGTTGGCGTAATAGGCGGTGAAGTAATCGAGCGCGTTGTCGTTGTCGGGCTGAGCTACCGAGGGCAGCGCCTGCACGGCATACCATACCGGATTCGACGAAAATTCCACTGCCAGGTTTTTGGTTTCTACCTGATTGATGTTATCTGTCAGGCGGTCGAAGTGGAACGTTCGTGTTTGGTGGTTGCGAATGATCAGGGGCAATGTCTCGGTGATCAATTGTTTGTCGGGGAGCACCGGCAGGTACTTCTGTTCACCATCGCTGTAGTTCCCGGCCTGCGCTGTGATTTTGCAAACTACCATGTCGTAAAGTTTCAGCGCGGGGAGGCTCCATTCCACAACTTTGGTTTCGCCGGCATTCAGGGCAACCTGTTGTTTCGCGCAATTTTCGGTAAAAATAGTTTTCCCGCTTATCGGATCACTCAGTTCGGGTTGCACGTCGGCTGTAAGCGGTTGGTCGATCAGGTTCACCACGTTGGCAGTAAGCATCAGTTGGTCCGATTGACGTACAAAGCGGGGGAGGTTCATTTGCACCATCACTTCCTTGCGGGTAACGGCGGTGGTATCGGCAGCGCCGAAATACAATCCGGTAGTGTGAGCCAGCAGTTTTACGTTCCAGCGTGTCAGGCTTTCCGGGGCGGTAAAGGTAAACGATACGTTCCCGGTCTTATCCGTAGCGAGTTGAGGATAGAAAAACGCCGTTTCGTTGAAATTGGTACGGACTTTTACCGGTTTCGGTTTTTCGGTCGTTGTGCCATAGCCGATGGCTACGATTGATTCGTTCAATTCCTTTTTCTCTGCTACATTTCCTAAAACCATATCATTTGCTGCTACATCTTCTTTAGCTGATTTGAGGACAGGCGCTGACATTGTCGCTACTCCCCTTATTCTAAATTTTACATGCATGTTGGCATCTTCCATACTGAATCCGTACCAATTCAATTGATCCTGAATCCAATCGGGCACATCTACTGTTTTTTCGTTGTACGAAGCGGATTGTGTGTTACTTTGGAATCCGGCGCTTTGCCACTCGGGAGCATAAGGAACAGACTCATTGTACACAGGGTTGAACGACCAACTATGCGGACGGATGGCATCCAGCGAAGCATCGTACATGGCGGCGAGCAGTTCTGCCTCATTCCCGTTTTGCGATGCCTGCGGTACAGTAACGGTCCACGTGGCTTTTTCGCCTGGCTGCAACTTGTCGCGGAAAACGCTCCATTTCAGCGCCAGTTTTCTTTCTTCGGCTTTACGGCTGATGGTTACCGTGCGGCTGAAGAAGCGGTTGTTTTTCACGAAGGTAAAGCGCGCCGTTACTCCCGCGCCGTACGACTCTTTCATTTGTACGGGGAAAGTTTTAATCTCGTTGTCGAAGTTCTCCCAGCGGCTTTCGATGATTTTGTTCCCCTGCATCACTTCGTACAACACCATGGAGCCGGTGGTGGACGTGCCGAACTTCACCTGGGCGGTCGCGTTGGCATCGCATTCCATTTTATCGTTGGTCAACCAAACATAAGTGTTTACCGGCGGGCGTTTATCATCATCACCGTAAAGGATAAAGTATTTTTCAGTGCTCACTTTTTCCCCGTTTTTGTCGTGGGTGGTCAGTACGATTTTGTATCGTCCCGAAGCCCACTTGGAGGATGGAAGGGTGAGCGTTTTATTATCGGTATCGTAAGTGCCTGAGATTATTTTTTCAGCTTCGATGCCGTTGCTTTCTGCTTTATCTCCAGTATTATTGTCATCGGCAAAAGCTTTGGAATTTTCCATGCGGGCAATATAATAATCGATAACGGAGTGAACCGGTTCATCGTTGATGGTAAAGGTGGAAATTTTCAGGTTTACCGGATTTTTCTTTTCTATTTTCTCACTGATATCAGCCACGATGAACAACGATTTATCACCTACCGAGAACGATTGTTGTCCCTGTTGGGTTTCGCCTTTGGTGTCGGTGGCATCTACAAAAACGGTGTAGGTGTAGAATTGTCCGTAACGCAACGCCCATTTGTCGGCCGATGGTTTCGCGGGAGTGAAGTTGATGCTGAAGTTTCCGTTGGCATCCGTGGTGGTTTCACCTTTATCCACCTGCTTCTGGTTGAAGTTGCCGTACCACCACCAGCAGAAGTGATGGGGATCCCTCACGATGCGGTATTTTACTTTGGCATTCGGAACGTTGTAACCTGAGTAGGCTTTGATATTGCCAGTGAAAGTTACCGGATGATCGAATTTTACTTCCGATTTCGGGCGTTCTATTTTTACTTCAAATGTGGGGCGTTTGTATTCCTCTACCCAAACGCCTGTGGAATAATCGCCCGAAGAGATCCGGAAATAACCGTTCAATCCGCCCGAAGGCAATACGAACTCGCCCGCGAACGAACCAAATTTATTGGTGGTAAAGCTTTTGGAACTTACCTTTTGTCCGTTAGCGTTGTAAAGCGTAATTTCGTAGGTTTTTCCGGTTACCGTTTCGTGAACGTTTTTGTCTATGTTGTAAGCAATTCCTTTGAAGAAAACGGTTTGCCCGGGACGGTACAACGAACGGTCGGTCAGCAGTGCGAGTTGGGTTTTCACAGTGTTTGATGTTCCGTTTCCATTGAAATACGAATGGATGTTTTCGGAATAAAACTTATCGCCTCCTTTTTCCAAAACATAAATTTGGGAATCGTAATCGTTTTCTTTCGGCACTTTCACAAAACCTTTGCTGTCGGTGGTGTAACTTCCCTTCTCGTTGTAATCGTAGCCGTTGTTGTTCCACTTTTGGTAGTAAACATGTACGGTAGCGTTGGCCGCCGGATGTCCCGAAATTCGGTCCACAACATATACATCGCTGACTTTGCTTTCGGTACTGCGGATAAAGTAAGTAAGCCCGGTAACGGTGAATGAACCGGAAGCATAGTTTTTGGGATCATTGGCTTCGGGTGCGGAAACTTCGTATTCGTAAATGCCGTAGTCGGGCGCTTTTATCCGGTATGGGGTGCTTACCGAAGTGAAATTATTGCTGGGCTTTACCGGTATCGTATTTTTGCTCACGAGTGCGCGGTTCGGGTAGTGTCGCCCTTCGGAACGGTTCCCGCTCTGGTATTTCAGGTACTGGACAGCTGTGGCGTTTACCTTGTAAATAGCTATTTGTATAGATTTTACATTTATTGAAGATATGTTGAAATGAATGGAATCTACCGGATTTTGTTCGTTTTCGCACGATACTGTAACATCTTTCTGGAGTAATTGCGCCTGAATGTTTTTCAAAAGCCCGATTCGCTTGTAACCGGGAAAACGGTTGATGCCATTTTCGCAAATATCGTAAACTTCCTTAGCGGTCATTATTTCCGATTCGTCGTTATCATCCCTTTCATCATCAAAATAGAATTGGGCTCTTTTGGCCATAATTTCCACTGATAATTCATTGTCCCTGTATTGTTTCTCCATGCGCGACAAGGCGGCTAAGTAAAGTTCGTCCTTGATGTCGTTTTCGGAGTTGCTGTGGATGTATTCAAGCCGTTCCAGGTCACTGTAAATCAGCGCGTCTTTGTTGGCATCGGTCCAATGTGCCGAAATGATTTGCCTGTAAATGTCGGTGATGTAGTTGGCTGTGGATCCCGCGTAAGTTTTATCATTTTCAGTTTTTTCAAATTCGGAGGCATCGGCAAACCATTGGGACGAGGTTAAAGGGTTCTCCACCACGGTGGCATTACTCACCGATTGGTAGATATCGATGGCGCGGTAAGCCAAAAAATCGAAAAGGGTAGGGCGGAAGCGCCGTGCATCGTTCCCTTTTTCTATCATGGCTTTGAATTTCAGGGGGTCGGTTTTGAGCAGTATCTTGCTGTCGGCCAGCGAAGCATCAATGTGTCGCGTTATTTTCTGGAAGAAGATGTTTTTGCTCCATTCCGATATGCTGTCCGGGATGTAACCGGTAATGTCGGTGCGGCGGTTGATGGTGTACTGGTTGTTTTGGTAGTACATGGCGTACATTTGAGCCACCATGGAGTGGAGGAACGCCTTTTCGTCGGGCTGTTTGCAGCCTTCGGTAAATTTCTCGAAACTCGAAACCTGCGCAACTGCCAGGTCGGGATTTTTCTGGATGATCAATCCGGCCTTGAAGACCATGGCTTTTATTTCTTCATCGGCTTTTTGCTCGGAGCGGGCTTGTTTCAGGATGTTATCCACTTCTTTCAAAGCCGATTCAGTCAACTGCTTTTCGGTCAGCTGGTTTACTTTTTTCCATCGTTCGGCTATCGACAGGTTTTTTTCTTTTTGCGCAAACATAATTCCGACGATTATAAATAAGACAGGAACAATTAATTGGAACGTTTTTTTCATGTGTAAATAGTTTTATATCTGCCCCCTAACCCCCTAAAGGGTGAATAAGAAGGGGTAATAAGAACAGGGATAAGACAGGTGCTTTAAGTTTTGTTGTTTTATGATCATTTCCTTGTGTGCCCAAAATTTTTATTTGGTCATGGGTGTTTCATGTGTTTATAATTTAGAACCGAGAACCAAGAACCAAGAACCGAGACCTGATAATCGTGGTTTTTATGATTTGTTCATCATGCTCGTTTCATTCTGTGTTTATTTTACTCCGGTTAAAAATACAAATATGATGCCAAAAGCATCCCCTGCAGGGTACTTTTATCAGGACGATGCATGTGTTAATAACGATGCATGGGGGTGGCTTTATTATTCCAACTGAATAATTCCTTTCACCACCGCGTAGATAGTAAGCCCCGACACCGATTTGATGCCTGTTTTCTGTACGATATTTTTCCGGTGGGTAATTACCGTATTGACGCTGATGAATAGCTTGTCGGCTATTTCCTTGTTCGAAATTCCGGTTACAAGCAGTTTCAGTACATCGAGTTCGCGGTCGGTGAGGGGCTGCTGTGTTGAGGTGTCATCGGATTTTTCATCCCCGGTGTTTTTGATTACAAGGTTTTGTATGGCAGCCGGTTCATCGGTAAGTTGCAGCGAGGCATCGAACAGCGAGAGCAACGCCGGCTCGTAAAGCTGGGTTAAGATGGCTATAAACCGCACGGCTACAAACTCGGCGCGCAGCTGTTGCACCGCTTTTTCCTGGTTCACGGCCAGCATTGGGCTGACGAGCACCAGATCAATGGGCGACATGGAGAGCATGCGGTGCAGTTCGGATACCGAGCCGGCATACTGCCACTTCACCGCCGGGATCATTTCGGAAATGGTTTTTATCAGCCCGTTGCGGACAATTACCGATGGTTCGGCCAGCGCTATGTGTAGAATCTTATTTTTCATTCCGCTGCCTGATTTCTATTTCAATTTGTTCAACAAGGGGTATGAGTACCAGGTCTTCTATTTCGGAATGTATGTGAAGGTCGAATTCGAGCTCCGAAAGGCCGAAAAGCAGCTTGCGTTTTATCTCGGGATGATTTTTTACGGGCAGGTATTTGGCTATCAGGTTTTTAATGTCCGATAGCTTTTCTTCTATGTTGTCGTGGTGCGCTTTGTATTCCGATACCGAATAATCGGAATGAAGCACGAACGGTTGTTCGTCCAGTTGTTCCAGCAACCCCGAGATATAGGGGAAAACGGTTTTGTTTTCGTAGTCGAGATGCTCTTTCACTTCCTGGAAATATTCATTGAAAAACTTCTCGAGCAGGTTGATTTCAGCCGTGTTGTTCAAGTCCCTCAGCTCCTGGATATAGAGTTGTATCTGCGGATATTTTTCGTCGAGGTAGTAGCTGTGGCAATGTTTCAGGTACCCGATCATGTTTTTTACATCGTGCCGGGTATAATGCGCTTTGGGCATTTGATGGCTTTGCATGAACAGCCGGGCCAACGACAGGAAAAGGGCGGTGGAAATTCCGTTCTCGGTACATACATCGGTAATGGTTTTGTCCTGCAGCACGGTTTTGATCTCTAAATGTTCGAACAACAAGGTGGAATACGGGTTGTTCAGGATCAGGTCGGCGGCAGGGTAATCGGCGTTGATCGCCGGGGAATATTCTTTAGGCATGAAGGTTGATATTTCTGATTTTTATGCAATATTACAATTAATCCTTCAAGATTGTTTGATGATAACGTGAAAATTTACATGTTTTTTTTACCGATTGTTTTTTTATTTCCGGTTCAAAAAGTTAAAAACATGGATTTAGCCCCTTGTTTACAATAAATAAAAGGATATTGACGTTTCATAATAGTAAAAAAACCGTTACATTTGCATTAACGATTTTTGAATTTCTGTTCTGAGCTTACCTTTCTGTTATCTGAAATAATTTCACCTTTATGTTTGGCGACAAGCTTCAACCGGATTTTACCCTGTTGGAAGCCCCGTGGAGTTTATTATTTAATCATATACATGAATACAATTACAACCGCACTCGACACGTTTACTCCGATTTCCCTGTCGGAGATGGACGAAGTTAAACTGCTGGACAGGATGGATCTTAAATTTGTATTTCACATCCATCAACTGCCCGTGGTTTTGTCTTCGGCGGCGGAATATTACAAAGCTCTTACCATTGATAATAAGCGGTTTGCCCGTTACGAAACCCATTATTTCGATACGGACGACTACGAATTATACACCTTGCACCACAACGGACGCGAAAACAGGCACAAGGTGCGCATGAGAAGTTACGTCGATTCGGATTTGCATTTTTTCGAAATCAAATTCAAATCGAATAAAGGGCGCACCATCAAGCAGCGGGTCAGGCTGTGCGAGCCCGACCTGAAAATTGAAGGGGAGGCGCGCCAACTGCTCGAAGAAGTTACCGACATCCCGCCCGATTCGCTCAAGGAGGCCATCCGGATTGATTATAACCGGATTACACTCGTCAACAACGAACTTACCGAAAGGCTCACCATCGATTTCGATATGAAATATTACATCGATGGCAAGGTGTATGGGTTACCCGAATTAGTCATTGCCGAAGTAAAACAGGACAAGAACGGGAAATCGCCTTTCTATCATATCATGCAAACGCTTCGTATTCAGGAAACGTCGCTTAGTAAATACAGTTTCGGTATAGCGAGCTATGTCGGTTCTGTGAAAAAAAACAATTTTAAAACCAAAATGCTTTATGTCAAGAAACTTTGTAACTCTTAGCCGGCCAGGATGGGTCGCGCTGATTTTCGCTTTTTTATTGTTTTTACCTACCTATGCCGACGCTAAAAAATTCAAACTGGAAGAACCCGAAGCCATTGAAAGCAACGAGAGCCTGAAAGAAGGTGCTACTTCGTTGTTCGAATCGGAACTGAACGCCGAAGTGGTTAAGAAGAAAGACAAGGTGAAGGAAAAAATCGAACTGAATCCCAATTTTTACATCAGTCTGGGTGTCGATCTGTTTTTCCTGCTGTTGATCATCGGGCTGATCTATTACCCCAACTACCGCCGCTTGGACACCATTTTTACCTTTGTGCTCTTCAACGTGTCGATATTCCTCCTTACATTCCTGCTCAACAAAATAAAAATATCGATGGGGGCGGCTTTCGGGCTTTTTGCCGTGTTCTCCATGTTGCGCTACCGCACGGCGGGCATCAGCGTGAAGGACATGACCTACCTGTTCCTCTTCATTGCCATGGGTTTACTCAGTGGCATTCAGCTGGATCTTATCGATTTGCTGATTGTGTTCGGCATCATCTTTGTATTCTGCTTCCTGCTCGATACGAAAATCCTCCTCAAACGCGAATCGACCAAACTGATCCATTTCGAAAACATCGACCTGATACATGTGGATAAACAGGATGAACTGATGGACGAGCTGAAAAAACGTACCGGCCTGAACATCCATCGCATTTCGGTAGAAGAAATTTCATATCTTCGCGACAGCGCCGACATAACCATTTATTTCTACGAATAATAACCTGTAAATCAAACTTACATGATGCGGACGTGTTGCTTTTTGCGGTAGGAAACGTTCTGTATTGTTAAAAAAATGATAATATGAAACGAGCATGTTTTTACCAAAATACCAACTTGCATGAAAATGGGGGTATGCGGGTTCTCCCGTCAAGTCGGGACAAGCTATCCGGCAATTTAAAAACAAACTGTTTTCGGATGAAAAAATGGCTGCTGCTACCTGTGGTGTTCTTTTCGGTGTGGGGATCGGCAAATGCGCAACGGGAAAAATGGGGAACCTGGACAAGCTTTGGTGTTGAAAAGAAATTGGATAAATGGAACTTCGGCGCCGAAACCGAGTTGAGGACCATTTATGCCGTCCGCCTTATCGACCGCTGGAGCATAAGCTTAGATGCCGACTATGCCCTGATAAAACCACTCAAAGTGGGTGTTGGGTACCAGTTGATGAACACGCTGGACACCAAATACCTCAACTACCAGTTACGTAACCGTTTTTCTGGTTGGGTAACCGGAAAACAGAAGTGGGGCAAGTGGTCCGTGTCGCTCAGGGAGCGCTTGCAGGTTACCGTTAAGGACGATAGTAAACGAATCGACGATAATGGCGGGATAGATACCTATAAAATAAACCCGGCATGGGTTTGGCGCAACAAGCTCAACCTTTCGTACAATATCCGCAAAAATCCCATTACTCCCGGATTTTCGGTGGAAACTTTTTACGAGTTGAACAATCCCGATGGCAACCAGTTCAACAACTTCCGCTACACCCTGTATGCCGATTACAAGCTGAACAAACACAATGTGCTGGAAGTGTACGGGCTTATCAACCAGAAAACGGACGAAGACGAAGATTATGGTAAATACATCATCGGACTCTCTTTTACCCATTCGTTTTAACTAACAGAAAATAAATTATTTAATATGCAAAAGCTTTCGTTTCTGACTGCCGCGTTTTTCTCACTTCTACTGTTGGTGGCCTGCGACCCCGAAGATGTCATCGGGAAAAAATCATCGTCGAACGACCTGACCGATTATGAATGGGACAGCACCAATGTTACCGATATTTACCTGAAAGAGACCTCTGTGGTGGTAAGCGGCGATGGAGCTTCGGTAAGCGGCACCACCGTAACCATCAACCATTCGGGCGATTACCGAGTTTCGGGAACCCTCAACAACGGACAAATTGTGGTGAACACCAGCGGCCGGGTAAAACTCATCCTCAACAACGCTTCGGTAACCAACACCACATCGTCGCCGTTGTTTGTAAAAGATGCCAAAAAAACCATCCTGATCCTTCCCAAAGGTACCAACAACTCTTTTACCGATGGTGCAAACTACCTGGTAACCGCCGACACGCTCGATGCTGCCATTTACAGCAAGGACTACCTGGCTTTGTCGGGCGCCGGCCGGTTAACCGTCAACGCCAATTACGACAAAGGGATAAAAAGTACCGATGAGCTGATCATCCAGAGCGGCAACATCACGGTAAACTCGGTGGGCGATGGCATTAAAGGCAAGGATTACCTGCAGGTGCTGAACGGCAACATTACCGTCGTCAGTGGCAACGATGCCCTCAAGTCGGACAACGAAGCCGATGGTCTCGGATACATCGATATACAGAACGGCACGTTCGATATCACTGCCGCCGGCGATGGCATCTCGGCGCAGTCCACCCTTACCGTTTCAGGCGGAACGTTCAACATTGTTACAGGCGGAGGCAACGAAGCTACTTTGGGTGAAGCCTCGGCCAAAGGGATGAAAGGGGCGAAAGGGGTAACCATCAACGGGGGATCGTTTGTGATCAGCTCGGCCGATAAATGCCTTGGCTCCGGAAATGAAATTACGTTGAACAGCGGAACACTCAGCCTCTCGTCGGCCGACAAGGCCATTCATGCCGATTCTACCCTCACCGTTACCGGCCAGGCGGTGGTGAACGTAACTGCCGCGCACAAAGGGCTGGGGGCGCATTATATCAACGTTTCGGGTGGCGAAATTACCATCGTGGCCAAAAACGATGGGGTGAAAGCCTCCAAAGGAACCGACCAGACCACCGACGATGGCAGCGCCATCAACGTCAGCGGCGGAACGTTGCTCGTTACCACCAAAAAAGGGGATGGGATCGACAGCAACGGCAGCATAACCATGACGGGCGGAACGGTAGTGGTGCAGGGCTCGGTTACCTCGTCGGACGATGCGCTGGTGTACCGCGGTGTTTGCAACGTCAACGGCGGCGTGCTGGCAGTGGCCGGTGCCAACCTCATATCGCCTTCGGCCTCCTCGGCGCAACGTTCGGTGCTGTTGCAGGTTACATCCTATATTCAGGCAGGAGGCATTGTCAATATACAGGATGCAACCGGAACGTCCATTGTTACTTTTATGGCGGCCAAATACGCCTACTACTTTCTGGTTTCGTCGCCCCAAATCGCCAACGGTGCCACCTGTTCGGTCTATTTCGGAGGCAGCGTAAGCGGAACATCGCTCAACGGCTATTACCCCGACGGGGTGTACACGACCGGAACGCTTAAAAAATCATTCACGGTGTCGGGCATTGTTACCAGCGTAGGGATTTGAAAAGACAAAATAGACAATAGACAATAGACAATAGACACTATACAAAAAAGTCGTTAATGAAGGGTCTCCGGTCAAGGGCAATGTTGCTTGGATCGGAGACTCTTTATTTTGATTATTTAACTTTATTTATATTTTCGGCGGTATCTCGGGTTCGGTAATCGTGTACCTTTGGCAGGTATTTTACACTTCAAAATACAAAATATTGTCTGTTTTGGAACTTCGGGAGAAACATCAGGACTTTTTTGGAAAACATCAGGACATTTTCGGAAAACATCGTGATTTTTTTGGTAAAACATCAGGGCTTTTTTCAGGTTGAAAAAGGCGGATAAGTGGTAAAACATCCAAAAAAAACACCCCCGCCGATGGCTCGAACCCATCATGCGGAGGCGTTGACTTCGGGTTTGTTACGTACATATCCTACAAAAAACGCTTTTTTTTAACACCGGAAAAAGTAAACCCGCGCAAATCCGTAACGCTTAGTCGTTGGATAGCGTGAACTTCGCCAGTTTCAGTTGGTCGCGGATACGCATTCCCGGCCTGAACTTAACGCGGAGCCTCCTTACCTGCTGCTGCGAGGCATCCTCCTGCTTTTCCACACCGGTGCTGCTCAACCCCAGTTGGAACGACCCGAAGGTTCCGAAACGGACAATTTTCCCTCCCATCAGGTTCACGGTCATCTCGCGCTGCAAGGCGCTCAACACAGCCAGGACATCAGGTTCGGTTACGGTACAACGGTCAGATATAGCCGTTGTCAAATCTTCCAGCGTTACTTCGCCGCCATTCCCGGCGCTCACGTAATACATACGTGCAGCGTTCGCATCTGCCGGATTGGAACGCTGGATTGTTTTTAACTTGATCATGAAATTAAAAATTTAGTTTTAAAACTTTTTATGCAACGGATTCGTTCCCATTGCATTATCGGTGCAATATTAATAAAAATATTTCATTCAAAATAAGTAAGTTTTCAATATACAATTGTTGATAACTTTTACAATGCTGATTTATACCATGTTTACTAAAACAGTTATTAAGTAATTGATAATCTGTTTATTGAAAAACCAATTATTTGAAAAAGTTTACCATTTTGGTACACTTTATTTCGAATGCACGCATAATTAATCACCTGTTCCGGTTTACTTTTTTCAAATATGGATTGTTCCGGTAAAATATTCAGGCGACAATTGCGGTCCCGATTCTTCATTGTTTTTTTCTTTAATGATTATCTGTTGGATTAATTTCATTAGGTATCAAAACGGATCCCCATTTTTCTTTTTTAGTCCCTCCCTGAAAACGCGCGGCACAAAATCGCCCCCTCCATCCCCAAAAACAAACCCAAACCTCCCGAACATTTTTCGTTAAAACCGGAGCTGAAATGTGAAATTTATTTTGTAGTTTTGAAGGTTGAAATTTCGAAGTAATCTCTGCTTTTTTGGTTGAATCGTTAATCGTATGAAAGTGGATAAAATTCAGCTAAAACAAGTTTGTTGATTTTATATAAATCAAGATATCAGGGCTATGCTCCTTTAATTTATATAAATTATATTCTACAAAGATGTCAGGGCTAAAGCCCTTAATTTGGAATTAATTAAGCAGCGTAGCTGTCATATCTTGGTAGAATGCGTATTAAGAATTAGTTTTTGAGGGGCGTAACCCCGACATCTTTAATAGATCAAATCTGTTTTTCACACGATTAACGATTAAACCATATTTATAGAAAGCAAATTATAATAATAGATAAACCTGAAGAGTTATATGTTTATAGAATAATGTCAACATAAAATAATACGACCCCGATGGGGTCGGACAAAATATTCTAAATCAATCAAATGCTATAAATATATGTAATTCCTTCGAGATAAAGGTGATAAAGATGTACCTGTCAGCAGCAAAATGAAATGCTATTGCAGCAGGTGCTGAGGGAGGCGCTGGAGGGGTGAGAAGAAAATATTTATACTAATAAAACAAATAATATACATGTTTATTTCACAACCAAAGATTTTTATAAGTAGTACAGTCATTGATCTCACCAATGAAAGGTTAGCTGCATTTAAAGCCGTTGAGAATATTGGAGCATTTCCTGTGATGTCTGAATATACAATGGAAGCTCAAAGTACTGATTCACTAACTGCATGTTTGTCAAAGGTTATGGAATCAGATATTTATGTACTTGTTTTAGGAGGTAGATATGGCTGGCAACCAAAGGGCGAGGAATCAATTACTGAATTAGAATACAATACTGCAATACAAAGAAAAATTCCTGTTTTAGTGTTTAACACAACATATCCCAAAGAACAGTTACAGACTGCTTTTGAAGCTAAAGTGAACCCCAATTACTTTAGAAAAACCGTTCAGGATGCTTTTGATTTACAGCAAGAACTTGAAAAGTCGCTGAAATATGAAATTGATAAGAAACAAAATATATATTTTGATAAATCAGAAACAGTATATTCTAATATAGTTAAAATTCAATTTCCTGCTAATTTATATATTGCAGAATTAGACATTGATAAAAAAGAAATTCAAGAATATAACAAGGAGAGAAAGAAGTATATAAAAAGCCCAAGTTTACTTGATTATGCAGTTTCTGCATTATATATGAATGAAATTTCATTTCCAAGGGATTGGATAGTTTGGGAAGGTAAAATCATTACATTTCACGATTTAACAGATAGCAGGATTGGCCTTTCAAAGATTATAGATCAAGGAACTGCAGAACCATTTGAATGTGAAGAGTTTTATAATACTTCTACAGAACATTTATCACAATTCAAGTATCTACTTAGAAGATGCTTGGAAACAAAATTACATAAACAAAAAATTAAATGGTTTAAGTCTGAGAAACTTTTTGCTTTCTTGCCGACTCAGAAAGATATCAACGGAAATTGGCAAACGAGATATGGAACATGGACAAAAACAAATAAAAAGGCTGCACGAAAACTGGTTGACGTTAAACTCGATTTAAAAGACAAAAGCAAGGTATATAATTTAAAAAGTCTTGCTTTTCGAACAACATTCGAGTTTTTTGAAAATGATTGGTATTTATCAATAAAACCAGATTGGATATTCTTATGGAATACTCTGGAAGTATGTCCTTTTGCATTCCCAAATATACAGTGGTTGAAAAAAACAGAACGAAATATGCATGTGTTTAACCATTTTAATTTTATATTGAGGTACTTGCAACCACCCCAAATTGATTCATTATTTGATGAATATGAGGACTATAAATTCCTGAAAATTGGGAATATTGAATCTTTTCAGTTCTCGCCTATTGTGCCTGATGATATCTGGTTGCATCTTGAGGATGCATTCAGTAGAAAAAAAATGGAAGATAAGGATGGAAACGTTGATTTGTTTAAGATATGAAAGCAGAATACTTAGAGGAACCTAATTTACTTTTTGGTAAGGGAAAGAATATTTGTCCCCGAGAAGGTATATCTAACTTAAATGTGTATGACACCATTCAAGAAGCTCGTAAGAATCAACTATTAGTTGGTATTATCGGTATTGAAGAGGATGTTGAGAATTTAAAATCATGGCTTAAATGCTTTGAAAGTTATATTCCTGCAAATCTAAAAGGGAAACAAAAGGGATTGTTTAAATCTTTTCCAGGATTCAATCAAGAATCCGCTTTTTGTGCTAGACTCATATATAGTTCTGAATATGAAAGAATATTGTCCGCCAGTTCAATAAAAACCATTTTAAAAGAGTCAAATCGGGATAAAAGAGTGAATATGGCTGTTGATCTCTATGGTGAAAATATAGGTTTTCTATCAGATATCAAGAATTGCGATGTTATAATCTGTATTATTCCGAAAAGTTTTGAGGGTAAAATAGTAAAAGAGAACAAAGAAGATGAACCAGTAGAGCAGAATGCAGAGGATAACGAAGCTCCTGAATTAGAACTAAATTTTAGACGTGCGGTTAAAGCGTATGCGATGAGATACAACACACCGATACAATTAATAAGGGAGTATGTCCTTCACGAAACTAATAAATCACAAGACACTGCTACTAAGGCATGGAATTTTTGCACAGCGTTATACTATAAAGGTCTACAAACAATACCATGGAAGTTTGAAGTTGACGAAAACAAACCTAAAGTATGCTTTGTAGGTATTGGATTTTATCGAAGCAGAGACAAACAGACTATTCAAACAAGCTTAGCTCAGATATTTAATGAGAATGGTAAAGGAGTAATTTTAAGAGGTACTCCTGTAATTGAAGATAAAGACGATAGAAAACCTCACTTGTCGTATGAACAGTCTAAAAGTTTACTTATGGATGCTCTCTCAAAATATAGATTTGCAACAGGCATGATGCCAGGTAGATTAGTTTTGCATAAAACATCAAAGTATTATGATGATGAATTAGATGGTTTTACTGATGCTATGACTGAAATGGGAATATTTGAATATGATATAGTAACCATCATGGAAACAGAATTACGTTTCTTCAGGAATAATTCCTATCCACCTGTTAGAGGCTCATTATTTACATTATCTGAAAACAGATTTATTCTGTATACTAGAGGAACTGTTCACCAATATCAGACTTATCCTGGAATGTATATACCTTCTCCATTGGAGATTAGGATTGAATTTGCCTCATCATCAAATAAAAAGATTTGCAAAGAAATACTTGGATTGACTAAAATGAATTGGAATAATACTCAATTCGACAATAAATATCCAATTACAATAGGTTGTGCCAGACGAGTAGGTGAAATAATGAAATATTTAAAAGAAAATGAGCAACCAAAGGAGTCATATGCTTTTTATATGTAAAGTACTTTTTAGTTTATGAGATAATTATGTCTTTTTTGAATTAAATCATCTATCTTTGCACCAAAATCCCCACTAACTTCTTGACCATAGAATACAACATATCACGACTTTACTACTTGCTGGACATGTACAAAATGTCGGTAGATGAGTTGCTGGCTTTGCTTAACGAAGGTAGGCAGAAGCCGTTTGTGCGTGAGGATATAGAGCAGGAAGAGATAAAAGTCAGTTTGTTGAAAAAGATTGATGAGGTATTCAAAAAAGGGATTAATTTCTACTTAGACCCCCGCACTCCGCAGGAAACCATAGAATCGAGCATCTTTTTCCGCAAAGAGCGGTTCAACTCTGAACTCAATTTGGAATCAAAAAAGATAGTTACCCATTTCGAGGATTTTAAGAATAACTTTACAGCCATTGCCAAACTCTCGGAAGTGCAGCTATCGCGTAAAGTGCCTGTGTTTGCAGTCAATCAAAATCCTCGACAGGTTGCCAATGCCATTCGCCAATCATTATATCCCGAATTTAAAGTTGAAAAACGTGATTTTCTGAAATTATTTATCGGTCAACTTGGTTCGGCTGATATTTTGGTATCGGAATTTGTGGAAACATGGAACAAAAAAGAACGGGTAAATATTGATGGTTTCTTTTTGACTCCCAACGTAATTGTGCTGAAACGGCAACAAACGGCTCTCCGGAGGGAAATCTTCACCCTTGCACACGAACTTGGACATTATCTGCTCAATGAAGAAGAAGTGGAAAGCATTGACTTTGCCGATATGTATGGCAATACTTCAAACAAAATTGAAAATTGGTGTAACGAATTTGCGTTTTACTTCTTAGCAGGGGAATATGCCGATACGATTAATCAGCTTAATGTGGCTAATGCTGCCAACGATTACCACCTGGAGCTGATAGCTGAGATTTCGAAGAAAACGCATTTAAGTCGTTTGGCCTTGTACACCCGATTGTTGTTGAATGGTAAAATTGCATACCCAGTTTATCAAAAGATCAAACAGGATTTTGAAGAACAGTTCCGCTTACAGGAAGCTAAACTGAAGAATCAGCGCGAACAGGATAAACTGGCAGGTGTTGAAAATAATGCCAGGGCAGCACAACCCATAAAATCGCCTTTACTTATCTCAACACTTCAAACAGCTTATTACGAAGGGGTAATCAATGAATATGATTTTTGCAAGGCTCTAAATATACAACCGGATAAACTTCCAAAATATCTTCAATGAAAGTAGTTATCGACACAAGCTCACTTCTGTCGCTGGTTCGTTACTACCTTCCATTCGACAAGGATAATAAACTGAAAAAACTTTTTCAATCAAAAGTAGAATCAGGCGAAATCGTTGTGCTCGATAAAGTAGCCGAAGAATGTGGATACATGGCAGGAGGCATTGTATTGAAAGAGTTACCTTTTCTTGCCGACAAAAAGAATCAAACAAAAACAAACGAACTGTTTCCTCCAAAATCATTTTTTAATATGTTGGATTTTCAGTTTGTCAACGCCCAATTAAAAAGTAAGCTTACAGAATCAGAATTTGAAATTCGCAAAACAGCCTACCTTGAAAATGCAGATGCTAAAATTATTCTGTATGCTTATACTCAAAATAAATTGAGAAATAATATAGCTGTAGTATCAGAAGAATCATCGGCTGGAAATGACGATAAAATGTTTAAAAAGATCCCAACCATTTGTGAAAGCATATCTATTGATTGTATTCAATTACCAGAATTGCTTCGAAAATTCAAAGAGATTGAAGTTAAGTTTTAAAAGTTCCTTTTATTTCTTACTTTTGCACCATGCTTTTCTATCGTAGCAAAATATTATTAGCTCTGCTGGATGTGTATGAAGGTCAGCTTACAGTCAGGAGTCAGCAAAAGTATTTTTTCCTGATTCAATTATTTTTGTACTCAACACACATTCCTCCATCCTAAACCTTTTTATTGGCACATTCACCCATTGGCACATTAGCATATTGGCCCATTAGCATATTAGCATATTGGCACATTCACCCATTGGCATATTATCATATTAACGAATTGGCATATTGGCACATTCACCCATTGGCATATTATCATATTAACGAATTGGCATATTGGCACATTCACCCATTGGCATATT